>Ga0164315_10000826_pt1 | contig 22445 bp, 15 predicted proteins | sample GuaBasSedimGuay6_FD_113737 | JGI IMG/M metagenome (GOLD analysis project Ga0164315, IMG submission 113737) | Subseafloor sediment microbial communities from Guaymas Basin, Gulf of California, Mexico - Guay6, Core 4569-2, 0-3 cm | ecosystem: Environmental > Aquatic > Marine > Hydrothermal vents... | reverse complement strand
CGGCAATATATCTTGCCTCTTTATTGGTGTAGAGCACTTTAGGCTCAGAACCATCCAGTCCGATCGTGCGTAATTCATATTCCATACCATTCCGCCAGGTATAAACAATCTGCTTTCCATCGGCTGACCATCTTGAGTATTCCGCATATACCTGGCTTCTATCCGAGCTGTCATTATTGGTCAGACGGCGGGTCTTTCCGTTAGCCAGCTCATAAATTGCCAAATCACCAGTACTCCAGACACAATATGAAATGTATTTTCCATCAGGTGAAACTTCCCCAAGCAGATAATCCGGAACTTCCCAGACTTTTTGGATGTTTAACTCTCCTGACTTTTCAGTCTCGTTGATTTCAGTTTGTGAGAGCAGAGCTAGCTTTTCCCTGGCCACTTTTACGGTTTCTGGCTGGTCCGGGTAGTTCTGAATAATATATTGATAGGTCTTTCGGGCCTCCGTCCTTCCCAGCTTCTCATAGCAGAGCCCGATGTGAAGCAGGGCATTTGCTTGCAGGGGTCGTTCAACAGACTCATCAGAAGCAACTTTGATGTAAATATCAATGGCTTCCTGAAGGGATCCTTCGCCCTCCTCTTTGATTAAACCCTGTTGAAATAGTGCTTCAGGATTCTGGGCCAGTAAGGGGCATTGAATTCCTATTGCCAGTATTACCAGCATGGCGAGCAATTTACATACGGTTGGTGTTTTCATTTTCAGTTCCTCCAAAGTTTGATGAGTATCCGTCAACAAAATTACTATGGAACAGAAATCAGAAGGTCATGGTTATGTAAAAGTAAGGTAAAAGTAAGGTTATTTCTTCACCACGACTAAGGTTAGTGTAGGGCAGACTGATTTAATTTGTTATGACACGCCTTATGCAAAAAGGAGCGACTTTGGCAAACAATAGTATATCCGGACTGTTTTACATTATAAAATATGAGCAAGCAAATGATTTGGCACCAAGTCCTCACAAATAAAAATGAACTGGCTGAAAATCGTGTAATGACGGTTACCGCAGGTCACAAAGATCTCTGTCTTACCCATTGGAAAGGAGAGTGGACGGCAATGGAAAATAGATGTCCTCATCAGGGTGGTCCGTTGGGCGAAGGGTCCATTGAAAATGGTTTGTTAAGATGTCCATGGCATGGTTGGGATTTTTGCCCCCATGGTGGTAGTTCAGATGATTTTGATGACGGTTTAGAAACCTACCCCTTAAAAGTTGAAGGGGATGCTGTTTATGTTGGGTTGGAAGAAGAGCCATCCCATAAGCCCACTGTAACCGATGTTATGGCAGAGACCATGGTGAACTGGGGCGTGGATCGTGTGTTTGGGATGGTAGGGCACTCAAACTTAGGGCTTGCCGATGCTTTTCGCCGGCAAGAGGAGAAAGGAAAACTAAAATTCATTGGAATCCGACATGAAGGAGCTGCTTCTTTTGCCGCTTCTGCTTATGGTAAATTGACAGGTAAACCTGCAGCCTGTTTTGCTATTGCAGGCCCCGGAAGCACTAATATGTTCACGGGTCTGTGGGATGCCAAAGTAGACAGAGCTCCCATCCTGGCACTCACAGGTCAGGTAGCTACACAAGTAGTTGGAACGGGTAATTTTCAAGAAGTTGATTTAGTAAGAGCTTTTCAAACCGTTACTGAGTTTAATCAACGCGTGGAGCATCAAAGTAATCATGCAGAACTGATGTCTCTGGCCATTAAACATGCTATTTTAAGAAGAGATGTTTCTCATTTAACTTTTCCGGATCAGGTACAAGTTTTAGAAGCTGATGGGGCAGAAGCTCAGACACCCGAAGGAAGAATCACACCACTTACGATAGCACCACCGGAAGAGAGCATAAACCTGGCCATTGAAAGGATTAAATCTGCTCAAAGACCTGTAATCATTGTAGGGCACGGGGCTAGATTTCATATGAATGAAATCATCGGGTTTGCCGAAAAACTCAATTGCCCCGTCATGACAACCTTCAAAGGAAAAGGGCTAATATCAGACCATCACAGATTGGGCTGTGGAGTGCTGGGCAGAAGTGGTACACCTGTCGCGTCCTACTTTATGAACGAAGCTGATTTGCTACTTGTGATTGGAGCTTCTTTCTCTAACCATACAGGTATTACTCCTAAAAAACCAATCATTCAAATTGACTTTGACCCTCTTGCCATTGCGAAATTTCATAAGATAGATGTAGCTGTTTATGGAGAAATTTCAAGGACAATAAGCTTGATAAATAATTCAAATGAAGATTTGACTTTTAGTAAAGTCAATCAGGAAATTGAAATAGCTGAAAGGTGGGCCATTTGGAGAAATGAAAAACTCAAGAGATTATCGGAAGAGAGAGGAAATGGAGTAAGCTCCATTGCTGTGTTTGAAGCCTTAACACGCCTGGCGCCTGAAAATGCCGTAATGTGTGTGGATGTGGGAAATAACGCTTATTCGTTTGGCAGGTATTTTGAATCAAAAAATCATAGCTTCTTAATGTCAGGTTATCTCGGTTCAATTGGATTTGCCTTACCTGCTTCAATGGGAGCCTGGGCAGCCGTAGGTGATAGCAGACCAATAGTAGTTGTTGCAGGAGATGGCGGTCTTTGCCAATATTTGGCCGAATTTACTACACTGGTGAAATATAAAATGCCCGTTAAAGTAATTGTGCTCAACAATAACGAACTTGGAAAGATCACTAAAGAACAGAGAGCGGGAGGTTGGGATAAATGGGCTACAGATCTGGTAAATCCTGACTTTGCCGCATATGCCGTCAGTTGCGGGGGTGTAGGTTTGAAAGTATCGAAGAAAGAAGAATTAGAAACTGCATTTATGCAACTGTTTGCTGCACAAGGACCCGCACTGCTGGAGGTACAGGCAGATGTGAAACTGATTTAAGAACGATGAAGAATCTATGATGGTATTACTTATTAACGAGTTAGGGCGTATACATTCGTCGCACTGACAACAAAATTTGGTACTTTAACATATCCATCATTGATGCACTCATTGATGCCATTTTCCTGAAAATCTGTAATTACTTTTTCCAGCATATCCTTGGCTAAGCTGGGTTTAAACAAATTGTTCCAAGTTCCCTCACTACGGGTAAGGTGTCTGATCTGTCCGTTCATTACAGTCTCGTCGTAATGCTCCACCAAGTACGTTGTGATCCTCATGGTCTGTTCTTCACTGGTGATCCCTACTTCTACGGCGTAGGCACTTCCCCAAATATCTATTTGCTTGCAGTCGATATCAGCAGCCCAAAACATTCCATTGTCTTCGTTCCATAATTTATTAATACTTTGTCGAACGTATTCATATCTTCTTTTGTAGATCGCTGGGTTGCCACATTCATACTTTTTGCAGAGTTGGTACATATCAAGATTGGCCTTGTAGTAAAGCAATGATGAAAAAAGAAGGTTTCCGGTTTTTCTTACAATATCTGTAAACCCATAAACACACTGTGGATTTTCAGGACTGTTGTAAACTAATCCGCTTTCCTTTACAGTAGTATGATCAAGTCCTCTGCGCAGTTGCAGCTCAACTTCTCGAAAAAGTGCTTCGTCCTGATATTGATTAACATAGGTGCATACTAGCATGGCCATAAAGGGGCTATTGTCCAATGCATTATCTGCGATAGGTTTGCCTGGAGGTCCTGGGCTGTAAACCGGTTGACCTGCAGCATTAACCCTGTCAGGTATACATCCATCATCACGTTGGCCCTTCAGCAAGTAGTAAATGGATGCTTTAATTTCATTCGGATCCATCAAGTCACCTGCATACTCAACCATATAGTAAGAATCCCTTGTCCAAAGAGACTTATAATTACCTACTCCGTCTGGAGTATGAATCCATGTATCACCAGCCCCTTTAACTCTACAACCTTTCAATTGTTTGAGAGTCGCTTCTTTCATCCATTGAATCTTTTCTGCCGATATCCCATATGGATTGCCGGATTTTCCTTTTTGTCCTTCAGTTTGAGCGAAAGCCAGGATTGCAATTAAACTGATTGCAGTAATTGCAATAGATTTTTGTATTAATGTTCTATTATTTTTCATTTCTCAGATCTCCTTGCTTGATGAAAACCGGTTTCTAAACCTTTGTGCGAATTGCCCGCGTATTGTCACATTTTTAACATACACTCAGTTTATCAGAATCACCACTTTTGTATTTCTGAGCTGACAAGCTAAAAGTATTAATCAATAACAATATCCAACAATTTTTTAAAAATTCGATATCCTGCTTCATTCACAGGTTTTCGGAAATTGCGCAATAAATGATTTAATATGTTTCATACAAGGTACAAAATCGGATTGCAGATTTGAATTTATTATCTTTATCCCCCCCCGATAAATAAAATGATACCATGATGAAATCTGCACTTACTCTGCTTATCCTGATGACTATGATTGCATGTACTCAAGATCCGGCTTCAAACGATGACCGTGCCGGGAATCCTTTCTTTGCAGGGCTCAATGACCCTGTTCAGTATGCTGATGTAACCCACGAGCATCTCACCGGGTACGCAAACATCACACGGACGGAGATAGACAAAGCACTGGAAGGAATCAGGAAAGAGAAATCGCCTGATTTTAACAATGTATTTGTTGCTTATGACAATATAATCAATGACTTATCCAAGGCAAGTAACAATTGCTTCATGTTCTACTGGGTTTCCACAGACTCTCTTGCCCGTGCCAGGGGGTTGGAAGGTTACCAGATGCTCGACTCACTGGCCACCAGCCTGACTTCTGACGCAGGCATCTTCAAGCAGATGATTGCATTTGCGAATATGGAAGCTTATAAGAAGCTGACCGGACACCGGAAGATCTTTGTGGATGATGTGATAAGGTCCTTCGAGCGTGCGGGGGTGAACCTTGATCCTGAGCCTCAGGCACGGTTCAAGACTCTGAAGGCGGAGATCAGTGAGCTCTCCTCCCAATATTCCATCAACATGAATACAGCCAATCAGGTGCTGGTGCTTGATGAGGAAGGGGCAGAAGGTTTGCCTGAGAATTTTAAAGAGAGTTACCGGGTGGATGGTACCAGGTATGAAATTCCGGTGATGCCAGCCACACGCAGGCCTGTGCTTAATAATGCCAGCCGGGAGGAGACCAGGAAATCCTTCCTGATGCTATACCAGAACCGGGCCTGGGAAAAGAACCTGGAGATCCTGGGTGAACTGGTTAGCAAACGCTATGAACTGGCTCGGCTGATGGACCATAAATCGTATGCGGAATACACCACTGCCGAGAAAATGTCAAAAAATCCCGAAGTTGTCTGGAGTTTCATCAATGACCTGATTGACCGTTCAGAGGAGAAAGCGCTGAAGGATAGTGAAACTCTGAAGAAGTTCAGGAACCGGCAATGGGGGGTTGCTAGTACCGAACCTTTGAATCCATGGGATGTGAGCTTCTTGCGAAATCAGTTGCTTAAATCGAAATACAAGGTCGATCATGAAGCAATCCGGGAGTATCTTCCCATGGAAAGTTGTCTGTCGGGGATGCTGGATATCTATTCGGAATTACTGGGATTGGAATACAGAAGGGTGGATAATCCTTCGGTCTGGCACGAAGATGTTCTGTTGTATGAGGTGCTGGAAGAGGGTTCAGTCATTGGCCGTTTCTATCTTGATTTATATCCCAGGCCACATAAGGAGTCGTGGTTTTACGGGGTGGGTATTAAGCCGGGAAAGCAAACGGAAACCGGATACGAGATTCCCGTGTGTATGCTCCTGGCCAATTTCCCCAGTCCCACAGAGACTCTTCCTTCCATGCTCAGTCATGGTGAGTTGAGTACCCTGTTCCATGAATTCGGACATATCATGGATAACATGTCTTACAACGGTGAGTTTGCCAGTCAGTCCGGCTCTAAGGAGGACTTCGCCGAAGCCATGTCCCAGATCTTTGAGAACTGGATCTGGGACTATGACATGCTCAGTACATTTGCAAAACATTACGAAACAGGAGAGGTCCTGCCCAGGGAAATGTTTGATAATATGCAGGATGCAAAAAATATAACATCCGGACTTGATGCTCAGGGTTCGCTCAGGAGTTGCGTGTATGACATGGTATTGTACGATTCCTTCGATCCCGGGGCCGGTTTAGACACAGATGAGCTGTGGAGGAAAATTGATAAGCAGATGGCTTTACCCATGTACATAGAGGGAACCCATCCGCAGGCAAACTGGATCCACATTAATACCCATCCCACTTACTATTACGGATACCTGTGGGCTGAAGTTTTTGCCCAGGATATGTTCACTGTTTTTGAAAAGAACGGGCTCACAGATACCCAGACCGGGAAAAGGTATCGCCAACTGATTCTGGCCAACGGAATACAGCGTGACATTACCGAGGTTGTGGAAGAGTTTCTGGGAAGGCCTTCAAACAATGAAGCCTATATTAAAAGTCTGGGATTGAAATAACTGTGTCGGCATTATCGAAAATGGTTTTTACCATTTCCTGCCATTTGATGGGAAAAAGTTTCTTGCTTTCTTCTGTAGCATCCGGACCCAGTACAGATTGCATAACCACCCCGGGATTAACCACCTTAGATGGCTGATAACTTACTTCTACACTCTTGAATGTATCGAGTCGAGTAAAGCGCACATTTGAAGTAATATCTGCACCATAAGACAAAAGTCCCCTGCGGTTAAATTTGCCATTAATACCGCGAAATCCGGAATCAGCAGTTGCGCCGGTAATATTTGACAACACTTGTGCGGAGGCACCCGTATTTCCGTCGTCAAAAGATTCTCGTAATTCTACCTTAATCTCCCCTCTCCTGGGCAGCTCTGTTCCATATAGCTTTTTAAGTCCTTTAAGGGCCATAAGATAAGTGCCGCTTACAAGTACACAGCTATGACCTGCCATTTTAACTATATCAAGGTATGAGATATCTATGATTCCTTCCTCGCTGGATCCTAGAAACCTGCTTAATTCATCCTTAAGAATAATATGCTCAACTTCATTGTAATAGTTCGGATATTCCATAGTAATACAGATAACACAGGAGATACAGTTTTGTTAGAACTGAGAGTAGCAAACTTTTGCAGCTGTAGAGCTGTAATTGTTATTTGATGTGAACATATTTGGTGTTCAGCGTGTTATGAATGCAGTGTTTCCGTTTTTCATCTAATGGTAGCTAAATAATCAGGCATTAGTCTGTTTCACAACGAACGAGATATTTATATATATTTACCTGACCGCCTCCAATGAAAACCGACTGAGATATCACATTGTACTATTAATATATGTTCCAAAGTTAATTAACAGACATTGAAATGAAGAACCTCATTCTAGCACTTCTGATCGCCGCTGGTTTCTCCTGGGCCTACGGACAATCTTCGAACCAGGCGTTGCCTCATGGACGCATGTTAAGTCCAGTCGGGAAGGTCATCTATTTTGGTGATTCCACTTTGGAAAACCATGCCCTGGATTGTGCGCTGTCGCCCGATGAAAAGTGGCTTGTAGTGGAGGAAAGGTACAGCCTCGTTTTTATCAATACCAGGAACAACAAAGTTACCTATACGCTTCCTTTTAAAAATACCGAAAGCATTCCAACTGCCATGAGTACCTATTCCGGTATCACCTGGTACACCATCATGGAAGAAGATTATGTATTTTGGAGTTGCGCAAATAGAACAGGGGGGTCTTTTGTTGTAAAGGCCAGTTGGAACGGTTCCGAGGCAAAAATTGTAAGGTTATTCTTTTATCCTGCCATCCAACCCGCTGTTGTGGCCCTCCCCAATGAACTTTTGATCAGAAAGGAATCTGGAAGAGATTATATGTATGTTGTGCTTAATGGCAACAACCAGCTGGTTAAACAGGACCTTGAAACGGATGAAAGGGTGTGGACCAAGAATACGGGAGTGGCTCCTTACGGAATTGCCTTCGCCAACGATAAGATTTATGTTACCAACTGGGGAGGTCGAATACCCCTGGAATCGGACCGTGATGTGGCGGGGGTTCCCTGGGGAATGATGCGGATAGATCCTTCCAATGCTGCCTCCCGTGAAGGAAGTGTCTCTGTTTTCGATCCAATGAGTGGCCAGGTGATAAAAGAAATTATTGTTGGCCTTCATCCCAATGAAATCATCGCTTCCCCTGAAGGGGATTATATCTACCTCACCAATTCAAACAGCGATGAAGTGAGCGTGATTGCTACGGCTTCGGATGAGGTTTCCGAATCCATTTCATTGAGAATGGATGAAACGCATAATTCTTATTTTGGCGATTCACCCAATGGGATCGGGCTTTCATGCGATGGTTCCCTGCTATTTGTAGCCAACGGCATGGACAATGCCGTTGCCCAGGTGCAACTGGGAAGCAACGCTTCTACTACAGGAACTGGAGAGAAAAGTCAGGTTCAGGGGTTCATTCCAACCGAAGCATACCCCTCCTCGGTGGTTATTTCAAGTAAGGAGAAGCTATATATCACAAACCTTGAAGCTTCGGCTGGTACCTTGCCGGTCAAAATAGAAGGATTGAATACCCCGATCTATAATGCTCATATCAAACTAGCCTCCGTTTCGGTGGTTAAAATGCCGGGTGAACGAAAGCTTAAATCTCATACCAATACTGTTTATGCAATTAATCAGCTGTCCAGACTGCAAACTACAGAACTTCCTCCAAGAGTGGAGCAAGCAGCTAAACCTGTTCCCGATCGAATTGGTGAACCTTCAGTTTTCAAACATGTTATCTATATCATAAGGGAAAACCGGACCTATGATCAGGTCCTGGGCGATATGCCGGAAGGAAAGGGGGATTCGAGCCTGTGCATATACGGCAGGCAGGTAACTCCAAATGCACATAAGCTGGCCAGGGAATTTCAGCTTATGGATAATTTCATGGTGTCGGGGAAAAGCTCTGCGGAAGGTCATCAGTGGACAGATGCTTCAATTGTAACGGATTATGTTGAAAAAAACGTAAAGGGATGGTTTCGAAGTTATCCTCATGTTCAGACAGATGCCCTGGTGTATGCACCCTCCGGATTCCTCTGGGATAATGCAAAACGCAATGGTAAAAAAGTGATGATCTATGGAGAGGCAGCCAAACCGGTAATGGAGGATCTATCTCTGACCTGGACCGATATCTATTCTGGCTTCCTTAGAGGTGAACAGCTTCAGTTTACCAATGTAACCACTTTAAATACCGTACAGGATATTCTATCACCCACTTTTCCGGCCTACGGGCACGGGCATAGAATACCGGATGTTTTAAGGGCTCAGACTTTTATTGAGGATCTGCATAGCTATGAATCCATGGAAGGAGATTCCCTGCCCGAACTCATCATCATGGCTCTGCCCAATGATCATACCGGAGGAACCCAACCTGGTCTGCCCACTCCAAGAGCAATGATTGCAGATAACGATCTTGCTTTAGGCAGAATTGTGGAAGCGGTCTCCAGCAGCAGATTCTGGAACAATACCGTCATATTTGTGGTGGAAGATGACTCTCAGGCTGGGTGGGATCATGTATCGGCATACCGCACTGTTGGAATTGTAATCAGTCCCTATTCCAGGTTGAAAACTACAATTAGTGCACCCTATAACCAACCAAGTATGGTGAGAACCATAGAACAAATACTTGGACTTCCCCCCATGAACATCCTGGATGCCATTGCCGAACCCATGGTCGCCTGTTTTAACCAATCTCCTGATATGACTCCTTACCAGGCTGTTCCAAACCAGGTCCCTCTGGATGAGATGAATCCACCCTTGTCGGCTCTTGAGGGCAACGCGCTTTATTATGCCAAGAAAAGTCTCGAACCACAATTTGAAGGCATTGATACCGGTGATGACGATCTGCTTAACAGGATCCTATGGCATGCGGCAAAGGGAGACAAACCCTATCCCCTCAGATATGCGGGTATCGATGAAGATTAGTTCTGAAAACTTTACTCTGTGTGGTGTTCTCTTTTGCGCTTCCAGCGTCGATGTGTCCACAACCATAATTCGGGTCCTCTGATAATGGTTTTTTCGAGAGCCTTAAGATAGTCCCTGGTGATGCCATATTCTTCTACCTGCTTGGGATTATCGGATATTATCTGGAAGGTTATTTCATAGAACCCCCGTTTTGTCCAGACGATATCCATATAGACCACTGCCTGGTTGGTTTTCTGTGCAATGCGGTCGAAGCCTGTAATTGCAGGTGTATCCTGGTTCAGGAAGGTTGTCCAGAATTTGATCTGCTCTGGAGGTGGGCTTTGATCACCCAGGATAAAAGTAGCGGTTAACTCATTCTTAGATTTGCTCTCCATGATCTCCCTGAATATCTCTCTCATGGGCACGGGGTTTATACCAAACCTGTTGGAAATGTAATGGTAGATTCTGCTGAATTCCGAAAATGAAGGAGGCTGATAGACAGCCAGAACCTTATATTTTGTTATTAACGGCATCCCCACCATCCATTCCCAGGTCCCATAGTGTCCGCAAAGCAACATGATGCTTCTTCCTGACTGGTAAAGCTCTTCAAGTAATTCTGGATTTACATATTTGAAACGCTTTGATATCTCCTTCTTTGATAAATGAAGAAGCTTGAATGATTCTATGATTTGATCGGCCAAGCGCCTGTAGAATTTTTTGGCTATCTGGTTTATTTCCTGGGTCGACTTCTCTGGAAAAGAATTTCTAAGATTGGCTTCTGTTATTTTTCTGCGATAAGAAACCAAGTGATAAAAAATTAGAAAGAGGAAATCCGACAGAATATGAAGCACGCTTAACGGGAGCAGGGTTAAGGTCCACATCAGCCCAAAAACAATGTAATACAGTATTCTCGATATCATACAGACGGAAGCAAGTTCTGCTATGGCTTTTAAATATACAATATATACGCTTTTATTTGCATAAAACATGTTCGAAAGTTTCCCATCAGCCTCTTGAGGTCTGGGAGCATGTGAAAACTGTTAATTATGGACTTAGCCGAACGCTCAGATAAAAAGGAGGTAGTTAAATATCAAACCAACGATCACAATCCCGATAGCTACCACTCCAATAAATATTCCTATCAATTGCCATTTGAGGACCTTCTTGAGGATAATAATTTCGGGAAGGGACAAGCCAATGACCGACATCATAAATGCCAGCGCCGTCCCCAGGGTCACCCCTTTTTCAATCAGCACACCCACTATTGGAATGATACCGGCTGCGTTTGAATAGAGGGGGATACCCACAAGTATAGCCAGTGGAACGGAATACCAGTTCTGGCTACCCAGTGCACCTGCCAGGTATTCATCGGGTACAAATCCGTGTGCTCCTGCACCCACTGCAATTCCAAGAAGAATATAGATCCATATTTTTCCAACAATTTCCTTCACTACTTCCCCACCTGCAGATATCCTCTGATGAAAGGTCATGGATTCCTCTTCCTCCAGAATTTGTTTTGCATGTGTTTTGTAAACCCAATCCGCTACATATCTTTTCAGGTTCAGTTTTTCAAGAATGTACCCTGCCAGAATTGCAATGGTCAAACCCGTAATTACATAAATTACAGCCACCTTCCATCCAAACAAACCCATAAGTAGAATCAGCGCAACCTCATTGATCATTGGAGCAGCAATCAGGAATGAGAAGGTAACGCCCAGTGGGATTCCGGCTTCTACAAATCCCAGGAAAAGCGGGATTGCAGAGCAGGAGCAGAAGCAGAAGGGAGTTACGATACCCAGCAGAGAAGCCATTACATTTCCTGCGAATAGTGATTTCCCCTCCAGTGCCTTTCGGGTCTTCTCAGGTGAAAAGTAGGTCCTGACCATCCCAACCACGAATATGATCAACACCAGCAGAAGCATAACCTTTGGAACTTCATAGATGAAGAAACGTATGGCCTCTGTCAAATGCTTTTCCGGTACCATCCGGAACAATCGGAAGACAATGAAATCTGATATCTCCTGAAGGTATTTATAGATTACAACCCAGATGGGGATCAGGAGGATGACAAGTAGTGCTTTGTTCTTAATTCGGCTCATTCTAAAACCAGACCGTTACAATGTAATAGATACCGATTCCAATGAATAGGATGGCCACCAACCTTCTGAACCAATATTCAAATGCTTTGATTTTTCTATAAAAGCCACCTACTCCGGAAATTGTATATGCAATTATCCATGCAAACAGAATGACTGGAATCCCTGTGGCAAGGGCAAAGATCACTCCAAGCATAAACACGTCCCAGTAATTGTAGGTGCTGCGATTCTGAAACCTCTCTGAAAACCTGTTGAAAGCAGGGAAATTAATTTTAATGATACCCAGCATGAAGATTCCGATGACCAGCAGAAGCGGACCTATGATCTTCCCCCCGTATTGCTGGAAAACATCAGATATCCTGAATTGATCTGCTCCCAGAAACAGGACAATAGCAAGTAAAGTATAGGATAAGGTTCTTCCCAGGGTATAGATCAATCCATTGTAAAAGACCCTGTTCTTGTTCCCGATGTCTTTGCTGATAAATCCGATGGCGGTGATGTTTGTGGCCATGGGACACGGGCTGATAGCTGTTAACAATCCAAGAATAAGTGCTGATACAATGGGCACTGAGGTATTTGAATACAGGTTATTGAGAAACTCCTCCATGCACTAGAGTAGTTTGTCAATTTGAGCCTTTAAAATTTCGTGAAATTTTGTGGGATTGGTACGGGCATTCATAAATCCTTCATTGGTCAGATTCACATGGGTATCGCCCTTTGTAATCAGCAGGGTCTGTCCTGAAACACGCAGCGACTTTGCCATCTCTTTTCCCTTATCTTCTTCCAGATTTAAAGAAGTGAATTCCATGGTGCCAACTGTCATCTGGTCTTCATAGTACATTTCAAGCGCCACCCTGGTTTCATTTTCAACTGCATTACAGGTGGCACACCTCTTGGTATTGTGAAAATAGTAGACCTGAACATCATTGGATGTAACACTTTCGTTGGCCTGATTCTCAGTTGTCTGTGATTTGCATGAGAAGAGGATCAGAGTTGCAGACAGAAGTAAAAGTGAGGAGTTTAGTAGTTTCATGGGCTTATAAATTATTGGTTAACAACTCTTTCACTGCTGAGATTTTGGGAACCTGTCCCGACACCACCACCTTCTCATTGATCACTAGCGCTGGAGTGCACATGACCGCGTATTCCATGATTTTCTGGATGTCTTCCACTTTTTCCACAGTAGCATCAAGATTCAGTTCGTTTACTGCTTTGGTGGTTACTTTTTCCAATGATTTACATCGGGCACAGCCTGTACCTAAAACTTTTATTTCCATTATTCCGGATTATTCGTTATTCGCAAAACTACGAACTATAATTATAAATTTTTTATGTGTTCAGAAATCCGTTAAACAGGTCCTGAACCAGCTTCCAGTTCTCTTGATTCAGACAATACTTAATCTTAGGAGCCTCTATTTCGCCCTGGATTAAACCAGCATCCTTTAACTCCTTTAAATGCTGGGAAAGGGTGGATTTTGCAATGGGCAATACTTCAGTAAGGTCCCCGCTGTAACAGCAGATCTGCTTCGATAATAGCTCAAGCACATACATTCGAATGGGGTGTCCCATCGCTTTCGCAAATCGCGCAATGGATTTTTGTTCCTCCGTAATAACTTCTGCCGGCTCCATATTGTTCGTAAAATACCGAACAAATATAAGCGATCATTATTTAAATTGCAAGTGGAGTGATTCAGAAGCTATACCCAGTTGTCTTACATAATCCAGATCCACTATCAGATTGACCGCATCATTCCGGCTTAGTTATGTAATTTAACACGAAATCACAGGGATTTAAAATATTATTGCCTCTCATTCGTCTACAGAAACAGGAGGCAGAACAGAAGCATGACCGCAGAAGATAAAATAAGGATTGAGAAGCTTGTAAAAGAGGAGCAGGGCAGACTGCTGGGTTTTATCCGTAAGAGGGTGGTCCATGAAGAGGATGCCAGGGATATTGCGCAGGATGTGTACTACCAGCTCACTGTTGGGTTTGATGATATACGGTCGGTGGCTTCCATCACCTCCTGGCTCTTTACCGTAGCGCGTAACCGGATTACAGACTATTTCAGGAAGAGCAGACCCGCACTTATTTCAGACAAGTTACTGACAGGTATGGACAGCGAGGAGGGTCCCCTGATGTTGGAGGATATCCTTCCCTCTCTGACCCGGTCCCCGGAGGATGAATTTATGCGGGGGGTGATCTGGGAGACTATTGAGGCCTGCCTGGAGCGTCTGCCCGAGGCTCAGCGTGAAGTGTTTGTAATGAACGAATTTGAAGATATGAGTTTTAAAGAGATCTCTGAACTCACCGGTGGAGGCAGAAGTATGAAGCCAGGATGAATGGCAAAGTGGAGCCGCATGATGGTGAAACAGAAGGGGAAGATATATCGGGAAGATCCGAATGACGGGATACTGTCAAGTGCAGTTTTTCCTATTTCCTTGATCGAACGGTGGTAGATGCATTGATGCATCCCTCCACCAGATAGGAATCCCCTTCCTTCATATCACGGAAGAAAATATCCTCGGAGTTGGGATACTGACCGGCGTAGTCGGTCAGTTTCTTATTGGATTCCTCTGCCACGGAGGGATCCGCAGAGGTGGCTTTCTTATACATATCAGCTGCTGCCCAAAAGGCTGTACGCTTATGGAAGTCATCCCCCAGGTTATCGCGCGATGCGATATAGAGATCTCCTAGCAGGACATAGGCTTTCCCATAATCGCTTTTCAGTTGGATGGCCTCACGGGCATATTCCATGGCTTCGCAGTAGTCTCCGTTGGCATTGCTCACCACAGCCAGTTCATAATACCATTCGGCCCTGGTTTCCGAGTTGGTGTCTTCTCCCTGCACGGCCTCTTTCAGATAGTCGGCAGCCTTTTCAAAATCATTCCTGGTAATAAACAGGATGGCCAGGTTGTGGGCGGATTCGGGGCCGGGTTCAATTCTGTACAGATTCTCCGATGCAGCCACATAGATATCCGAACGGCCACACCCAGCAGTTGTATAAAAGGTAATCACCTTCTCAAGGAAAATTTTATCGTTCTTGCTCTGATCAAACTGCGGTTCAAAATAACCGTTGAGCGCTTCACAGGAAAGAATATTTTCCTTTAGCATCATCCCATCGATGGTTGCCCTGGCCCTCTCCCAGCGGACGCTCTTTCCCTCCAGCTGATCCAGTAGTGCTATCACACTAAAGTAATCTTCAATAACTTGATTATCATCTATCTTGTCCTCATTGTTCAACACAATACCAGACGATATTAAGAGGACCATTACCCCCTCCCGGGACTTCTGCCCCTGAATTTCGATGCTCTTTTTCAGCATTTCGTAAGCTTTATGCACCTCATCAATATCCTCTCCACGGTAGGTGAGCAGATCTTTTCCCTTGCGGCCCAGAACATTTCCTTCTTCCCCAAAATATTCTATCCTTTGGTCATATATGAACGTCAGGGTATCGATCAGGCCTTCCCTGACCGGCCCCTCGGGAGCTGCTTCAATGAAACTGCGGTACATGGTGACCCCATCCACGTACATCCTCTTACTGGATGCCGGGCAATTGTTAAAAGTATACCACCAGGTATTGTAGGCATCTTCATAGAGCTTCAGCATAAAAAAGCTCCTGTAAGCTGAGAGGTACTTGCCGCATTGGATACTGTCTTCACTTGAGGCATATTTCGATCCGTTCCCGTTCTGCGAAACCGCAGGAATCACAAACAGAAATAAAAGTGCTGTCAGAATAATGGGTTTAAAGGTCTTTCCCTTCATCTCTTGATGCGTTATTTATGCAGGTGGAATCAAAAATTATGCCATTCTGACCCTTTCATGCTCTGCATGGTAAGAAGGAGAATCAGGACCGATTTGATGAGATTCATTTCTAGAAGAACCCGGAAGGAATGCATTTGTTCAAATCTGCACATGAAACTAAATACTCTTTTTGTTGTTCAAACTGATGGATCTGTATCATAATTATGCTGACTTTGAGTAGAAATAAATTGCGTGTTGTTGTGCTGGGGGGCGGTTTGGGGGGGTGGAGGTCACTTCTGTACTCTCAGAAACCATCACTGCCATCGACCCGGTAAAAAGGCGTGTGAATACGAAAAACGGAACCTATCATGCTGATGTTCTGGTGGTGGCACTTGGCGCCGGTTATGATTTCGCTGCTACACATGGTTTCCCATTTAAGTGCCCCACTGCACCAAGTGAGGCGGCCCTGTTGAAGTCATTTGATGAAAAGGATCGTTTTGTGGCCCCCCTTTTCGTATTTTAGTCTGAACAAAATAGCTCTCCGGTTATGGATCATAAAAATGTATTAAAAAATTCGAGGGTATATCTATCCGGACCGATGGATTTTGTGGCTTCAAGGGAAGACGAAAAAGAGTTTGGCTGGAGGAGTAGAATAAAAAGCTACCTGGAGTCGAAAGGAGTGGTTGTATTTGATCCCTGGGAGAAACCCGAAGTTGTGGGCATACATGAGTATGGAAAGGAAGACTCTGCAACACTTGAAATCAGGAAGGAATGGAGTTTTGGAAACGACGATCAGAGCAGTGAAGCAAGGGCAAACTGCGCCGATCAGTTTAACAGAACAGTTCATATTGATCTGAGAATGGTGGATATCAGTGACTTCATTATTGCCTACTGTCCCACAAATATATATAGTGTGGGGACTGTACATGAAATTGTGGTTGCCAGGCAACAGCGTAAACCTGTTTTATTTGTAAGTCCACCGGTGACATTTCCGGGTTACAATAAACTGAAGGAGAAAACAGCGAATAACGAAGAGCTGAAAGAGTTAGTTGCTGTATTGGAGAGTGAAATACCCATAAGACAAAATGAGATGGGTGTACCGAGCCTGTGGTATATGTCGGTGGTTGGAAGTGAAAATTTCTTTGATGGCTTTGGATTTCAAACATCGGCTTTCAGCGAACAGATGACAGTCAACCCACCCACCAGGTTGGATAAAATTGAATTGGAACATCCTCCAAAGCGACCTCTCATAGAATTTCTGGAAGCTTTATCAAATGGGGTAATGCCTAAAAAATGGAATAACCTTTCAAAGAGATACGAAATGGATGACGATTGGTTGATCATGGAGAAATTTTGATATTGGTGCAAGGTGGACACCCTATAAGGTTTAATGATGGTTTAATTTGACTATCTTTTGAAACGATTGATATACATGATTAAACTTTTAGCACCTCTGGTATTGTTTTTCATTTTCACTGTTTCGTGGTCTCAGGAGAATGCAGACAGCACTAAATCTAAACTGGAAGCTGCGGCAACCATTAGCGTGAATAGCAATGGCATTGCATATATACCAGCTTTTTCACTTGATAAACCGGCTATAATCGGCACATTTTCCTTAATTAAGGGCCGGTTTAGCTATGACCCTCAACTTTCTTATGGTCTGGATCTAAAGCCATGGATTATTGACAACTGGTTCCATTATAAAATTGTTGACAGACCTCGTTTTGAATTTAAAGCGGGGGCATTGATCAGTGCATTTTTTAGTGAGTATGAAGCAGAGGATGAGATGATCTTGCAAGCTCAGAAATATTTGGCTGTAGAATTTATTGGGAAATATAAATTTAGCCCCCAGGGCTCTTTATCATTCACCTACCTTCACGACAGGGGACAGGATCCAGGGACCTTGATAGGTCATTTCTTTAATCTACAAGCTGATAGATCTGATATCAGTTTGGGGAAGAAGGGATTGCTTTCTGCTCGCCTTCAACTTTTCTACCTAAATTATACTGGCAGCAATGACGGTTTATTTGTGGCTGGGAATATTTCAGCTTCAATTCGAAATATACCATTTGCCGTTTTCTTTCAGGCAATTCAAGCGCTGCATAGCAACATTACTCCTTTCCCCGAATTCAAATGGAATGTGGGATTGTCTTACACATTGTAAATTTAAAGGAAGTCAATGCGCGAGCGGGATTCAATATTGAATGACCTGGTTTACTCATTCTTCCGCAACAGGGTTACATCCCCGGAAAGAATTTCAGCTTTGCCATTTCCATAGGTAACTGTAGCTTTCCACACATAGACTCCCTGCGGACAGAGGTTTCCGTCGTAGTATCCATCCCAACCCTGGCTGATGTCAGAGGTTTCGAACAGGCGCTCTCCCCAGCGGTTATAAATGGTCAGCTCGTACTCCACCACACCTTCATAGACAGGGTAGAATATTTCATTCAGGTGCTGACTGGCATTATATGCCCCATAGGTCGGGCCTGAGGTGCTGGGTCGAAACACGTTGGGATACATGATGGATCCTTCTCCTATCACCGTAACGGCTTCGGGTATGATCATGTATGCCTCGCAGCCATGCTTAGTCCATGCAGTGAGTGATACATCATAGATCCCCACCTGGGTATACTGATGGATGGTATCTTTTGCTTCGTAAGTCGTCCCGTCTCCAAAATCCCACTGGTACCTGGTCCCATATTTAGAGAGGTTAAAGGTTTTTACCGGCTCGTCGGGAAGCATAACCAGGATAGGTTCCACAAAGAAGTCCAGCTCAGGAAGCTCATAGACCTCAAACTCATGGAAGGCATAATCTACTCCGCCTTCTCCGGTTACGGTCAGCTTGACCTGGAAGAAACCTGCTTCGTTAAAAGTATGGGTTGGTTCAAAATCAGTGGAGTTGCTTCCATCGTCGAATTCCCACAGATATGCTTCCCCGTAAATTGAATTATTGGTCATGGAGACCGTCAGGGATACGCATCCCGAATCTCGATCGGGTACGAAAGCAGCTATGGGCTGGGGAGGAAAGATCTTTATCCAGTGGACCATGGAATCGGAACACTGGTCGTTTGATGCGGTCAGGCTGATGTTGTACTCACCCCAATGTGTATAAGTATGTGTTCCGGGATCTCGCTCAGTTGAAGTCATTCCGTCGTCGAAACCCCATTCGTAACTGTAATCGCCCGCATTGGTTTCATTCACAAGCGTAACTGTCGCACTTGGGAAATACTGGTAGATGGGGGTATAATTGAACCTGGCCTCTGGTGAAGGATAGATGGTGACCTGCCTGGTCATGGAGTCGGGACAACCGTACTCGGAATAACCCTTCAGTTCCACATCCATGATAGCATTGGCTATTCCTGTATTTACAAAGGTATGGCCTGGATCTTTTATATAGCTGAATCCGCCGTCTCCAAAACGCCATTCAAAATTAATGGCTCTCTGTGAGGTGTTTACGAATTGCGAGGTATAGGGAGAACAACCTGCAGAGTCGCGTTCAAAATCGACCTCAACGCTTGGGTAAACGGAGATGTTTTGTGTGATGTAATCGTTACAGCCCCTACTGGTAGTTACATCCAACCGCAACTCATGGTACCCTACATCGGGCTGATCGTTAAAATAGCTATGTGTTACCTCTTGTGTATCTGTCATATTAACAGGGTCGGTGCCATCGCCAAAGCTCCAGCTATAGTTGTCTCCTGCTTCGGAGAGGTTCTGAACGGTTATATTCAATGGCGAACAACCGTTGGTAAGGTCCACATCAAACTTGGCCCTGGGCCCTGGATATACTGTGATCTGAGTAAAGGCTGAGTCCGTGCAAAAGTTCTCGGAAATTGCAGTTAGTTTCGCAGTGTACACCGTATTGGAGTTTCCCTCATTTGTATAGGTGATCGTAGGATCCTTCAGTATAGATGAAGTGCTGTTTCCGAATTCCCATTTATAATCCAACCCTCCCAATGAAATGTTGTTAAAACTTACTTCCAGGGGATGGCATCCCTCACTGATGTTCGTAAAAGCAGCTTCGACGCGATGGAATACAGTGACCTCTTTAGTAATGAATGAGGTGCATCCCTGGGGACTTAGCACTGAAAGATCGATGGGGAAGATGGCTGTGGTGTCAAAACTACTATTGAAAAATTGCCGTTCGATGGGATCAGTGCTGTTGGTGAGCAGTGGCTCTCCGTTAAAGGTCCAGGAAAACTCCTGACCGTTTACCGAGGAGTTGCTGAAGCTTACGGTGGCAGGTGTACACTGATCGAGGTATTCGATAGCAAAATCTGCATTTACATAAGGATGTACCACAATGGGGACCGTTATTGAGTCATGGCAGGTGTGAACACTGGAGGCAATCAGTTGAACATTAAAAGTAATATCATCCAATCCATAGTTTTCCAAAGTCATGGTTGGAATGGAATCATCAGAAGATTGACCGTTGTCGAAATCCCAGGTATAGCCAGAGGCCCCGATGCTATTATTTGTAAACGTTAATTCCACCGGACTGCAGCCCTCAACTATACCAGTCGTAAACGCAGCCTCTACGAAAGGCATGACGGTAACATCCTTGGTTTGAACAGAGATACAATTTTGGGCATTTGTTACCGTGAGTACGATCTGGTAAGTAACCGGATTGGTTGAGGAGGGATTGTTGAATTGGTGTACAACCGGAGCAGTGGTCAATACCGTTGTATCGGTTTCGTCCCCGAAGTCCCAATGAAAACTTACCCCACCAATGGAGGTGTTATTTAGTGTCAGGTCCTGTGGTGAACAGAGGGTTGGCTGACTGAATGTAAATTCTGCCTTTACATAGGAGTAGACTGTAATATTCACCTGGGAGGTGTCGGTGCAATTCTCATTTGTGAAGGCAATAAGCCTGGTGGTATAGATGGAATCTGCCAATCCGGGATTCTGGAACAGATGAGGTGGATTTAGCAGGTCAGAGGATCCGCCGTCTCCAAATTCCCACAGGAAAGAGGTGGCCGATCCACTGGACTGATTGGTGTAATTTACCTGCAGTTCATTGCAGCCGGCTGTTACATCCGGACTAAACTGTGAACTTACCTCCGGAAATACTGTAATGGTTCTGATCATGGAATCGGTACATCCATCAGCATTCTGTACCGTGAGCTGAAGGCTGTTGGTCATGACGGTCGAACCACTGTTGTTATAGAGGTGTGTCTGTATTGAATCGTCCGAAGTGGAAGGAGAGGATTTGTCTCCCCAGTCCCATTCATAGCCTGAGATGGCACCTTCAGAATCATTATGCAGACTAAGCGTAAAGGGTGCACAACCCTGGAAGTCATCCACCGAATACCCTGCGTTAATATAGGGATGTGTCTGGATGGTGTGATAGGATGTGTCGCTGCACAGATAGGGTGTGGTACTCACCAGCCTCACTGCATAATCGGCATTTAGATCGGTCATGTTCTCAAAAGTGTGGGCCGGATGCCTGGTGGAAGTAGATCCACCGTCTCCAAAGTCCCATTCAAATATGGAGGCAGTGGCTGTGGAAAGGTTGGTGAACTTTACCTCGGATCCGTGGCATACGCTGCTCTGATCCATTAGAAAGTCAGAGCTGACCTCAGGAAAGACTGAGATGACCCTCACAAGGGTGTCGGTACACCCCCTGGCAATGTTTCTTACCACCAGCCGGAGGTTATGGATGATAGGTAAACCGGTGGTATTTGTATAGGTATGACTTAGGGTGGGGGCCGAAGAGGAAGATCCATCCCCATCTCCAAAAATCCATTCATACTCTTCGATGTAGCCGGCCGAATTATTGTCGATGCTGATCACAAGCGGTGAACACCCCTGAAAGGTATCTATGGCAAAGGCAGCTTCAAGGTAGGGGTAGACGGCAATATCCGTTTTCACCGTATCTGTGCAGAAATACGGGGAGATGGCAACCATCTCTACATGGTAGATGCTGTCGGCCATACCCATGTTCAGATAGGTATGGGAAACATCTGAGGTATTGGCAGAAGTCCCGTCTCCCAGGTCCCATTTGTACCTGTCGGTGTTGCCTGTGGAAGTATTTGAAAAATTAACAGTTACCGGCTGGCAACCTTCCGATATATCGTTGGTGAGACCTGCTTGAATCTCTGGCCTGATTATAATGTCACGACGAAATTCACTGACACAACTCTGTTCGTTCCATACAACAAGCTGTACAGTCTTTGTTTCAACGGAATCCGTGGTATTGGTGTAGCTGTGCTGCATTACCGGACTGGTGTCATAGACGTATGGATTGGTAGGATCCTGCAGATCAAAGTCCCACTGCACATTGGAGGCACTTGAGAGGTCCACTCCAAATGACTGGTTATCAAAGGTAACCGTATCCGGTGCACAGATATACCATTTGTCCTGTTCAAAGAATGATTCCACCTCGGGTGCAATTCCCACAATCACAGTAATGGTGGTATCGGGGAAACATCCCCTGGTGAAGGTGACATCATAATTATGTACGCCCGGAGGGGGTGTGGCTATGGGTGTGGGAATGAAAGGATCATCCAGGTAGGAGGAAGGAGACCAGGAGTAGGAGATCCCCCCGTTTGCCCGCAATTGTATGGTATCGTTGAAGCACCGGAATATAGATTTTGATCCCGATTCAACCACCAATACATCGCCCCTTGAGGCACTGTAATCTGAAAAGTATCCATATTTACAACCACTGGTTTCTCCCCCTTCAATCAATCCCAGGTGAAAAACAGTGACCGAATTGGTGATTTTAACCACTTCACCCTGGGGTACCCCGCCGCCTCTGTT
>Ga0164315_10000825_pt1 | contig 22445 bp, 20 predicted proteins | sample GuaBasSedimGuay6_FD_113737 | JGI IMG/M metagenome (GOLD analysis project Ga0164315, IMG submission 113737) | Subseafloor sediment microbial communities from Guaymas Basin, Gulf of California, Mexico - Guay6, Core 4569-2, 0-3 cm | ecosystem: Environmental > Aquatic > Marine > Hydrothermal vents... | reverse complement strand
CCCTCATTGATATGGGGGGTCACGGTGAGGGTAAGGCCCACATTCTCGCGCTCGATGGTCTGGAAGGGATTCTGCGCGCGATCGCCGCCGGCACCGGTATTGGTGAAAGAGCCGGTCACAAAAGGTACGTTCTGGCCCACGGTGATATAGGCCTCCTGGTTGTCCAGGGTCAGCAGACTGGGTGTGGACAGGATGTTGGCGTTCTGTTGCTCCTTGAGCGCATTGAGGATAACGGTCATGGAAAAATCATCATCCAGGTTGCCCCAGCCCAGGGACAGGCCCGGTGTCCCGGCCAGGGCGCCGGCCAGGTCACCCATATCAAAGTCCTGGTCGCCACCCTCGTCCCTGGGCGGCAGCACGGCCCCGGCGATATTGCGGGCGCGGGCATCGCCTGCATTGATGTTGCTGCCATAGAATCCGTTTTGCTCCGCAAACAGCCACTGCAAGCCCAGATCCTGGCCGTCGATCAGTTCCATCTCCACGATAATGGCTTCCACCAGCACCTGGGCCCGGCGGATATCCAGCCGGTGGATAACCGCTTCCAGAGCCGCCATCTCGTCCGTATCGGCGGTGATAATCAGGGCATTGGTGCCCTCGTCCGCCTCGATGGTGGAGGTATTGCCACCGGCGCGCGGCTGTTTCTTGCCATCAACCGCATCCAGTCGACTGATATTCTGCATGACCCGGGTCAATACATCGGCGAGATCTGTGGCCTGCGCGTACTGCAGGTAGATCACCTTGACGTTGCCGCTCTGCTCCAGCGGCGTATCCAGGTGATTGATCAGTTTGCGGATACGGGCCCGCTCCAGCTCGTCGCCACTGACCAGCACACTGTTAGTGCGCGAATCCGCCACCAGCAGCACCTCCGGCTCGGCGCCGCCGCTCTGCTTGGCCGCGGACTTGCTGAGTCGGTCCAGCATGCGCACCACGTCCTCCGCCACGGCGTAACGCAGTTTCAGGATATCCGTCTGCTGCACGGCGGACTTGTCCATGCGCTCGATGATGTCTCGAATCCTGTCGATATTAGCCGATACATCAGAAATGATGATGGCGTTACTGGGGGCATAGGCCGCCATATGCGCCTGTTGTGGCACCAGGGGGCGCAACACCGGGATCAGCTTGGCAGCCGAGATATTCTCCAACCGAATAACCTGGGTGACGTACTCATCAGTGGTTTTACCGCTATCACCATCGCGCACGGCGACCGGTGAGGAACGGGCATCCTTGCTCTGGATCACACGCACTATCCCGCCAGATTTCACCGCGGTATAGCCATGTACTTCCAGTATGGACAGGAACAGCTCGTACAACTCGCTGCGCGACACCGGCTTGGCTGACACCACCTTCACTTTGCCCTTGACCGCCGGGTCTACCACGATAATGGTGTTGGTAGCTTCCGCCACAAATTTGATCAGCTCCTGGATATCGGTATCTTTCAGGTTGACCGTGTAATCCTGTGCTGACAATGGGGCGCAGACCAACAACGATACAAGCAGCGATATCAACACTGACACGGGTGTGGACTTGCGGCCGAACCAGCTTGTGACTTTCACTAAAATATCATCCTGTTTATCGTTTTCACTGTGCTGCGTCCTTATCCAGGCTCACGCTTACGGTGAGCCTTTTATTCTTTCGCTCCAGCTCGAATACGGCCTCGCTGGCTGAACGCATGGCCTGGTACAGGCGCATGGTGTTGGCCGGATCGTTGAGGGCGATGCCATTAATGCCGGTTACCAGGTCGCCGGGTATGAATCCCAGTTGTGCGAATTGCCCGGGGTCCTTGCCAGGGCTGATACGATAGCCAAGCAATTCACCGCCCTCGCGCACGGCACTGACACTGACGACCTCCGCCAGTGATTGCGGGTTCTGGTACAGACGGTCCCGGTAGCTCTGCGCCACGGCCGTGGCGCGGGCATCCGCCCGCTTGTCAATACGCTCAGTAGCAGCCGGGCCGGACGTGGGTTTGCGCTGTACGGCGGGTACGGGTTGGGATGACAGTTGAGTACCCAGGTCTGAGCCTTCAAACAGAACCAACAACTCATAGGTACCACCATTGTCCAGCACCACCTGGGTGGGCATCACCTTGGCCAGCACCACCTGCCCGGACACGGGCAGTTTATCGTCCACCGCGTACACAGCCTGCCGCGACTTGTGTTCGATGATCGCGTGTCCCAGGCCATCCTCGGTGGAGGCCACTATGCCACGCAACTTCAAATCCAGGCGGGTCTCTCTGGCATCTTTCTCAATGCCGTCCCTTACCGCGGCGGTTGCTACGACTTCCTCCTCCACAGCCACCGCCGCCGCTCCGGCCTCGCCGAACAAGTGCCAGGCCCTCAGGCGATCGATATCTATTGAGTCGGTGCTGGCGGCTGTGCCACGCGATGGTACGGGGTTAAGTATGACTCTATCGACCGCTACGGTGGAATCGGCGGCGGGCAGCAGGGCCCAAACCAACCTGGACAGGGCCAGCACCGCCCACAGAACAAACAGGACCAGCAGGATCTGGCGCACACGGCGCACACGACCCGGCTGGGCCAGGCTGTGCAACGTGCCCCCAGGGCACTGATTACGCGCCCCGGTACATCGCTGGAATTACTGAGCCACTCAGCTGGCAACCCTCACCCCCTATTTCCCCGGCAGGAACATGCCCGCACAGGAATATTATGCCCTCGATTATAGGGGGCATGGGGCAAAGTTAAAACTCTGAAACTACGATATTGTGGCAGGAAAGCAGCAGATACAGTGAAGATTTGTGGCGATTTACCCGGAAATACGAAGGGCCCCGCACTGCAGGGCCCTCCAGGGGAAGTCAGGCATCCAGCAACTGATAATAATCAGAGAGGATTTTCGCTACCTCGGGACGGGAGAATTCCGGCGGTGGCGCAATGCCATTGCCCAGCATTTCACGCACAGCGGTACCCGACAGGAGCACGAAATCATCCATGCTGTGATCGGGCACATCGCGCATCATCACCACCTTGTTCAATATTTTGCTGTAGGCGGTGTGATCGGCCTTGAATACCTCCAGTTCCAGAGCCCCATCGGGCACTTCCTCGTCAAAGATGGTCTGGGCGTCGAAACCGCCGTAGTAATCACCTACGCCAGCGTGGTCGCGACCCACGATCAGGTGTGTACAACCACAGTTCTGGCGGAACACCGCGTGCAATACGGCCTCCCGCGGGCCCGCATACAGCATATCGAAGCCGTAACCCGTGACCATAACCGTATTGGGCGGGAAGTAGACGTCCACCATCTTGCGAATCGACGCATCGCGTACATCAGCGGGGATATCACCCGGCTTCAGCTTGCCCAGCAGCATATGAATCAGTATACCGTCGGCATCCAGCTGCTCCATGGCCATGCGGCACAGCTCCTCGTGGGCCCGGTGCATGGGGTTGCGGGTCTGGAAGGCGACAACCTTCTCCCAGCCATGCTCCTTGATCTCATTGCGAATCTCTACCGCGGTGCGAAAAGTGTCGGGGAAGTCGGCCTGGAAATAGGAGAAATTGAGTACCTGAATCGGCCCTGACACCAGGGTCCTGCCCTGACTGGAGAAAGTGGCGACACCGGGGTGGTTTTCATCCAGGGTGCGAAAGATCTTCTCGCACATGAAAGTGATCTGCTGGTCAGTGACAGACTCGACCGCCGCCACGTCCATGATGGCCAATACCGGATTGCCTTCCACATTGGGGTCGCGCAGGGCAATGCGGCTGCCCGCCTCTATCCCGGTTTCACTGGTCATATTGACTATTGGAACAGGGAAAAACAGTCCGTCCACCGTGCGCATTTTTTCCGCCACACTCAGCGCGTCCGACAGGTTCATATAACCGGTCAATGGGTTGAAATAACCGCCGCCAAGCATCACGGCATTGGCCGCCGCGGCTGAGCTAAGCAGCATGGAGGGCAGGGTTTCTGCCTCCGCCAGCAGCGCGTGACGCTGCTCGGTGTTATAGACAAAAAGCGGGTTGAGTTCGTCGGAACCGTGGGGCTTGATCATCGCTGCCTCCTGATTATTGAGTGATGATGCCGCGGTCACGCAGCACATTGAGAATTTCGTTGACTTCTTCTTCCAGACTCTGCTGATCAGAGTGCAGGTGAATCTCCGGCTTGAATGGCGCCTCGTAAGGGTCGTCGATACCGGTAAAGTTCTTGATCTCTCCGGCCCGCGCTTTTTTGTAAAGTCCCTTGGGGTCGCGACTCTCGGCGGCTTCCAGCGAGCAGTCCACATACACCTCGATGAAATCCATGCCGGCCTCTTCATGCAAGCTCCGCACCTGGTCCCGGTCGGCCTTGTAGGGGCTGATAAAGCTGCTCAGGGCGATGACACCGCTGTCGACAAACAACTTGGCCACCTCGCCGATGCGGCGGATGTTTTCGGTGCGATCCTCGGCGGAAAAACCCAAATTCTTGTTGATGCCCATACGCACGTTATCGCCGTCCAGGCGGTAGGACAACACACCCATCTCGTTGAGCATGCCTTCCAGTTCCACCGCCACAGTGCTCTTGCCGCTGCCGGATAAACCAGTGAACCACAGGGTCGCGCCCTTGTGCCCCAGAATCTTGCCGCGGTGTTCGCGGGTGATATCCCCCTCGTGCCAGTGCACGTTGGTCGCTTTTTGTTCTGCCATTGCTACTACCTCTCCAGTTTAGTGAATGCGGGGTCTCTGGTCTCTACCGAATCGCGGCGGCGATTGTACCACCTTCGCATCGGGAAATATTATTAATACATAATCCACATAGTGCAGGGGACAGAATGGGCCGGGAATCCTTTGATTAAGGTCATCGCCGCAAAGGTGGGGAGCGACGAAAACCGACTTAACCAGAGGTAGGTCAGGTATAGAAATCTACCAGGGACAGCAACAACATGACGCCAACCAGGGGTATTAACCAACGCCGCAGTTGCCGCATGCGTTGCGGGTCGGCGGGCCTGGCGAGCCGCTCGCCCAGCACCACCATTAGCGCCACTGCGCCAAAAATAAACAACAGGATCAGTAGCGTGTTATTCATTATCAGCATCCACCATGCAGGACACTACACTAGGAGTCTGAATCAACAGATTACCCGATAGGCATCGGGAATCTGATCGACCTGATCCACTGTGCACTCAAGATCTTTGAGCAAACCGTCCCGCAGGCTGTAGACCCATCCATGCACGGTCAGCTTCTGCCCGCGGGCCCAGGCGTTCTGGGCGATCGTGGTGTGACAGACGTGGGAGACCTGGGTCATTACATTGAGTTCGCACAACAGATCCATGCGCGCTTCTTCATCGTCTATCGCCTCGATACGCGCCCGGTGCCGGTGTTGTACATCCTTGATGTTGCGCAACCAGTTGTCGATCAGGCCGTTGTCGGCGTCCTCATAGGCCGCGCGAATACCACCACAACCGTAGTGGCCCACCACGATAACGTGCTTCACCTGCAGTATTTCCACCGCATATTGCAGCACGGCAAGGCAGTTGAAGTCCGTATGAACCACCACATTGGCGACATTGCGGTGCACAAAAATCTCGCCCGGTAACAGACCGACTATCTGGTTGGCCGGTACACGGCTGTCGGAGCAGCCTATCCACAAATACTCGGGGTTTTGTTGGTCGGCCAGCTTCTGAAAAAAATCCGGATCACTGGTGTGAAGGCGCTTGGCCCATTCGCGGTTTTTCTCAAACAGGCTATTGAGCTTACTCACGGTGCACCCTCAAAGAATCAGTGTGCTGAGTCGGGATTGCGTCACCCTGTTGCCACCCTTGGACTTGGCGGTTTCAAGGGCTTTGTTGGCCACAGATTCCATCTGCCTGGCCAACTGCGGCATATCCACGGCGGGGTAATTTTTCGGCTCCCATGTAACCAGGCCAATACTGATACAGACCTGCAACACCGCCCCGCGACCGTCATCAATGGCGAAATCCTCAATATCCCCACGCATACGCTCGGCGATGTCCTGCCCCAGCATCTCACCACTGCCTGGAATAAGCACCGCAAACTTCGGTCGGGACAAACGCGCCATCATGTCCGTCGCCCGCAGGTCGGAGGAAATCCTTTCGGCTACCTTCTTCACCACAAACTCGCCCCGGCGTTTACCGTAGTGGTCATAAAGGTCGTCGAACTCGTCGATCTCCATCAACAACACGGTAACCGGCTGATCCGCGCGCCGCGCCCGGGATATTTCCCTGGCAATATCTTTTTCGAAGCCACGCATGTTGCTAATCTGAGTCAGCGGATCAAGCATAGTCAATTGGGAGATCTGCTGCTGGCTGACAGCCGATTTGAAGCAGGATGAGATGATAGCTGTCAGGTGGGCCACCAGACCCTCTTCAGCTTCGCCCAGGACCAGGGAATCATCCTGCAACCCCAGATGCAGGCTGCCAATCATGCGGCCGGCATCTGTCAGCGGCATGAGCAGGGCATGATCGATGCCGTGCTCGGACTTGAGGACCTCAAACATGCGCGAATCGGTGGCATCTATAAGGACGATATCGGGCTCCAGATCGTACAGTTCCTGTATCGGGAAAGCGTCGTGGAGCAACTGCAATTGCTGCCCGTAGCGCTGCCCTCCCACGATCAGGTTGGCCAGAACATTTTCCGGGTCGTACAACCACAATTCACAGGCCTGAAAGGAAAAATGCCGGGGCATACTGACCAGGAGAACTTCAAGCAGGGCCTGTAAATCAGCGGCCTCCAGCAGCATATGTTCCAGTTGCTGGGCCTGCAGGTACAGGTAGCGGTTGAGTGTGACCGTTTCGCTCAGCCGACGCTCACGCAATTCCGACCGCGACAGCACAGGCGGAGCACCCTGGATTTCTTCGTTTTGCGACCCGGACAGGTCAAACCTAGCCCGGCCTGTATCATCTGCCATTCACTCTACTCACGTCCCGCCGGGCGCAACCATAACGCCCAACCTTTTATTATTGGACAGCCAGTGTAAGCGCCCTATACTTGTGATGCAAACCTGAGTAAGCCCTGAATCTTCATGACTGCTACCCCGACACTACCAGGCAATATCCGGCTGAAACTGGAGCAGACGCTCGCACAATGGGCTCATTGGCACTGCGAGCCACCCCTGACGATGGCCCCTGAAGTAGTGGCCGTGCTGGCAGCGGGCATCAGCAATTTCAGTGTACTGGTCGAGTCAGAAAAGAGTTTTGTGGTGCGTATCGACGGTATAAACCCTGCCGCCAACGGTCTCAACCGACAATCTGAATGGCGCACCCTGCAGACGGCTCACGACGCGATGCTGGCGCCACAGCCGCGCTATTTCAACCCGGCGTTGGGCGCCCTGGTCTGCGATTACCTGGTACCGGATGAGGATCAGGCGTATTGCATCCCGGCAGTTGCCGCCCTGTTGCGCGACATTCACCAACTGCCGGCCCGGCACAGCCGGCTGGATCTGGCAGAGCGCATCCTGCGCTATGAAAAGCAATTGCAGCACAGGACGCAGGCACCGACCACACCCGTGGCACAGTGCCGCGCACAGGTGCTGCGCCTGCTGCATGACATCAACCAGCGACCACAGCCCGTGGTCCTGTGCCACAACGACTTGCTGCAAGCCAACAGGATCTACAGCGGAGGGAGACTGTGGGCCATCGATTGGGAATATTGTGCGATGGGGAGCCCCTGGCATGACCTGGCGGTAGTGATCATTGGAGACTCCCTGAGCACAGCACAAACGGATGAACTGCTGGAGGCCTACCTGGGCAGAACAGCCACTAGCGCAGAGCGACAGGAATTGCACCAACACAGCTGCGTTTACCGATATCTCGAATTGTTATGGTACCTGGCCCTGCAACGGGCCACTGTTGAGCCAGTCGTACTCGAACAGAAAACGGCGGCGCTGGAAAATGCCCTGGCAGCCTGTTGAAAACAGTCTCAGGCGTGTGCGAGACACCAACAGTAGGCGCCTTTAGGCGAGGCGAAAACATCCGAAAAAGCGGAGTGTACACGAGAGTACATGAGGATTTTGAGGGTGTTTTAACGCCATATCGTGCCGGCTGGGGATTTTTCAACAGGCTGCCAGGGCGCTAATCCCTAAAATTGGTGAATTGCAGTGGCGCCCCCAGATCAGCATCGCGCAATAACGCCATCACCTGCTGCAGGTCGTCGCGCTTCTTGCCGGTGACCCGCACCTGCTCCGCCTGGATCTGCGCCTGAACTTTCATCTTGGCCTCTTTGATCTTCTTAACGATGGTCTTGCTCTGGGCATTGTCCAGCCCATGGCGCAATACCACCGACATTTTCACCAGCTTACCGCTCGTTTCCGGCTCGCCGCACTCCATTGCCACGGGATCGATGTCACATTTGATCAAGGCGGTGCGCAGCATATCTTCCATTTGCGTCACCTGAAATTCCGCCTCTGCGGTGAGCACCACCGTGCGCTCGTCGCGCTCAAAAGACGCCTCGATACCTTTGAAATCGAAGCGATTGGCCACGATTCTTCCCGCCTGGTCGACGGCATTGGTCAACTGGTGCAGATCGACTTCCGAAACAACATCAAATGATGGCATAGTACATAACCTTATCTAACAAAAATCAGGTGGTCTATAGTAATGGCCCACGGCCAGTTTACAATCCCGCAACGGGAGTTTATCCACTGATGGCAGCGCACTGGCACGTGCTTGGCGCCGGAGCCATCGGTTGCCTGTTTGCCACTGCACTGCACCGCAGTGGCTGCACCACCACACTCTTGCTGCGCGACAGTGCCAGCAAAAGCACCAGCTCCGTGTTAGTACAACGCAGTGGCGCAATCACGGAAATTCAATTGCCGGTTTCCGCCACCGGCGATAACGGGCCCATCACGCACTTGCTGGTGACCACCAAGGCCTATGATGTGCGCGGCGCCGTGGCGGCTGTCGCCCACCGCCTGAACAGCGATACCAGGCTGTTGCTGCTGGTCAACGGCATGGGCCTGGCCGAAGCATTACGTGAGGACTACCCAACCCTGGATATTTACTGTGGTACCACTACCGAAGGCGCCTACCGCATCGCACCGCTGCATATACGCCACGCCGGCACAGGGCAGACGCGCATCGGAAAACCCGGGCAAACCGAGCCCGCCCCCTGGTTCAGGCAGTGGTCCCGCGCCCTGGACTCCTGTGTCTGGGATGCCAATATCGAGCGGGCACTCTGGCTAAAACTGGCCATCAACTGTGTCATCAATCCACTGACGGCAATACACGATTGCCACAATGGCGACCTGGCGCGGCGCCCGGAGCTGACGATGGAGGTGGGCCGGCTATGTGACGAGATCGCAGCGATAAGTAACGCGGCAGGCTATGTTAACGCGGCGGCAGATCTGGAACAGGCGGTAACCGGCGTTATTGCCGACACTGCGAACAACCGTTCCTCCATGTTGCAGGATGTGCAGGGTGGGCGTCGCACCGAAATCGACTACATCACCGGGTATCTGCTGGCCGTGGCCGGGCGCTGCGGTATAGCGGCCCCCCGTAATAAATCCCTGTTTGAGAGGGTTCATAACATTGAATTGAATTACTGATAAAGCCTGCTGGTGGTACCGCGAACAATGTCGCGCCACTGGCTGATGGGCATATCATGAAACAACAGGCCCTGCTGATAATCGTGCTGTGCACCATGCTCCCGGTTTAGCGCAAACACACACAGGCCCCCGGTGCAGCGCAGGGCTATCTGCAACCGCTCCTCGGGCTCCGGATGCGGATTGTCCCCGCTGCCACTGGCGTACAGGATTTTGCTGCGGGTCGCCCCCACCGGGCCAGTGACATGGATGGCGCCCAATTGTTCACTCAGTGCCAGTTTTACTTCCTCCACCAACCAACGACTGGAAACCTCCCGGGGCAAGTCGATGTCACCGGACAGGCGCAGCAGGGGCTCGTCGATATGAATGAAGGTCTCCCGACCCTGCACCGCAATCACTAGTGGCGCGCCCGCTGCGACCACCAAAACCAGGGCCACGGCGCACCGGGCGGGCCAACCCAGCAGCGACAGGCGATGCCTGAAAGTCGAACCCACGCTTCCGGAAAGGGCCAGTCTGGAACGCCCCTCGCGCCCCAGATCGGCGGGCACCTGCGGCGGAATATCATCCGCCGACTCCGCTCGAAAACAGGGTCGGGCCTCCTGCAACAGGCTATTGGTCGCCGCCAGGGGAATTTCCCGGGAGACCCTGCGCAAGACCTGCCGCACCCGTTGGGTACTGGCCGGCCGGTCTTGCGGATCCTTTTGCAACAGATCATTTATCAGGTCCACCAATTCGCCAGGCACAATCAATTCACTGGCCACCAGTTCCTCCAGTGGTCGCGGCGACTGTTCCAGCAGCAAGCGGGTATCGAGTTGACCACCGCGCACAAACGGCTGCTCGCCGCCCAGCATCCGGTACAACAGGCAACCCAGGGCGAACAGGTCTGAGCGCAAGTCCAGCGGTTTACCCAGATACTGCTCCGGCGACAAGGCAGACAGGCTGGCGGCAGCTATTTGCCGGGACTGACTGTCCGCGGTACTACGCGCAATCCCGAAGTCGGTGAGCTTTACCCGCCCGGACTCGGCGATGAGAATGTTACCTGCCTTGAGGTCACCGTGCACAATACGCCGCTGCCTGGCGACCGCCAGGGCACCGGCAATATCGGCACCGATGGTCAATACAGTGGCCAGCGATGGCCGCACCGACGCTAAAAATTCCTCGAGATCACAGCCCGGGACGTACTCCATGACCAGCGCCAGATGCTCACTGGATTCGATTACATCGTGTATCTGTACCACTTTCGGGCTCTGGATGCTGGCTACCAGCTGCGCCTCGCGCAACAGGCGCTTGCGCGCCGCACGCTGGGCCGGCAGCCGATAAATCTTGATGGCCACACGGCGGTGCAAGCGCTTGTCATAGCCCAGATAGACACTGCCCTGCCCGCCCCGGTTGATCAGCCTGAGGATACGATAAGGCCCTACCTGATTGTCTACCGCCATAGCACCCCGACTACTCCGCTTCCCGCTGGCGCAGTAGTGCGCGCAAACTTGTCACCGATACACGTAATTTCATGGCAGCGGCTAAGATGTCCTCCTGATGTTCGGCCAACACCCGTTGCAATTCGTCCCGCGGCACTTCTTTGGCCAACCGGTGCCGGGGAGATTCTTCGATGCGTCGGTATACTGCGGTGCGCGATACCCCCAGCTGTTTTGCCGCCCGGGCGACCTCAAAATGATTATCTTGCAGAGCGCGGTCAAATTCTTCCTCACCGATAGCCTGCATCCTGCGCCGCGCCATAGTACCGGGCTCCGTCCGCGGTGCTGCGGCCCCGTTCCGCAGCGTGCTTTCGACATGATCGACCAGAGTCAGCTGCCGCTCGCTCGCCAGCACCACCTGCCGGGAAAAATTTTCCAACTCCCGAACGTTACCCGGCCAGCTATAACACAAAAACCGGTAAAACAGCCCCGCCCAGGACGCGATTTCAGGCGCACTGCTATGTTCCTGCGGCAACAGCCCGCTACGCTGCAACCGGGTGGCGGCGAGAGCCAGGAAATACAACAGCAATTCACCAATATCTTCCGGGTGCTCCCGCAACGGCAATAGCTGAATCTCGCAGGCCCCCAGGCGATGACGCAACGCCGCCTTGAAATCGCAGCCCTCGCCCTCCAGCGCCGCGTCCGTGGCCGAGATCACCCGCACATCCACCTGCTTTATTGCACCGCCCACCGACTGGATCTCCCGCTGCTGTATGGCTCGTAGCAGCTGCGGCTGCACATCTGCCGAAGTGTCACCAATTTCATCCAGAAACAGGCTGCCGCCCTGGGCCTGTTGAAAATAGCCCACCGCCGCCTGGTCGGCGCCGGTGAACGCTCCTTTGGCACTGCCGAACAGGGCCGCAGCCGCCAGGTCAGACGGGATGGCCGCCATATTGACACTTACCAGAGGTGCTTCAGCCCGCGCGCTGGCGCCGTGTATGGCAGCCGCCACCAGTTCCTTACCGGTACCCGTCTCGCCCCGGATGAGCACATCCAGGTCACTGCCGGCGTTCTGGAGAATCTGCCGGCGCAGGCCCGCCATATACGCGCTGCTACCGCGCAATAGACCGCCACATTCAAGCACACCAGCGCCGGTCCCACCGCGCCTGGTCAATCGCAGCAGTAATACAACCGTATGCCCGAGCATCAGCGCAACACCCTTGTGCAGCTCTTGCCGTTGCAATTCCACGCTGTCGTCCAATTCACCACCGGCAATACGACAACGGCTGGAGCCGGCAAATCTGCGCACCACCAGTTGTTTGCCCCGGGGGAGAAACTCCAGGGCCTGCCGACTGATGTGAGGATCATCCAGTGGCTCTGCGACCTGGACTGTGGCATCACTGAATGCCGGGCTGCGGCGTCCCAGAATCCATCCGGCACTGTCCGTTTTGCGAGGAAGCACTGCGGTCTGCCCGATACGTGAGGTTTTGGGGTGGAAGATGATGGTGAGCGAGAGAACCTGATCCCTGCTTGTACCGGGCAGGGATGACACCACCGATGGCAATGTCAGATCGGCATCAATATTGTCATGCATGGCTTCTTTGGGGCCCCACACCTATCTCCTGATATTTCTTGTAATGCCAGCGACTGCGCCGGTCAGAACAGCAACACTGCCACCGATATCACCGCGACCCAGGCAGCGGCACTGCGGAACAGGAGGCTGCCGGTTTCCTTATTTTCTGCCGCCGCCTCCTGACCAAAAGCCAGATCGTCCGGGAATTCGGTCGGCATTTCCCCCAGCGCCGCAGAACCTACCGCGTAGAGCAGTTGGCTGGTCTCTGCCGAGGCATCCAGCAGGCCATCCAGCAATTTGTCACGGCTGCCAACAAAATCACCGGTCAGGGTAAACGCAGCGGCCAGCAGGCGCGCCGGAATCCAGTCCGCCAGCAAGATCCAGCGCTCGGCAATTTCCGCTTCAAAGTCATGACGACACAGCTGCAGCAAGCGATAGGCCAGCGCCCCAGCGGGACCCAACAGCACAAAATAAAACAACACAGCGAACCAGCTCTGATAACCCTCGTAAATAAAGCCGCGCTGCACCAGGGCGTGCACCTCCCGGGGTGAGACAGGATCATCCTGCGATGTTGCCCACCCCAGCTCCGGCAGTGTACTCAGATATGCCCCCTCGAAGTCAGCGCTGCGGCACTGATCGCGGTAACGCCCCATCAATTCATGAAAATCACGCCGGCTGAAGGAGTAAAGCAACAGCACAACTGCCGTCGCTATCCATAGCAATCCGAACAGAACCGGCTCCAGCACGCCCAGGATAATCTGCACCAGCCCCACCGGCAGCAGAATAACCAGTGCCAGTTTTATCTGTGGTCCCACACGCCAGTTGGCAACCCTCGATTGCCAGCCCAAAAACCAGTCGTCGCGATGCACCCGGCTGCCGGAGCCCCAGGCCTGCACCAGCACCAATGCGATGATTATCGCCAGAAAAATCATTACTTTTCTCCCTTTACGGCCGCAGCGTCCCTTATAGCCACAGCGCTTTTCACAGACAAGTCACTGCGATAGCGACCCAATCGAAAGCCGGTCCCGGATCAGTTTTACGCCCGGGAGATATATCACTGTGCCCTACGATTCTGCTCACATCCAGCGCCCGATAGTGCCTGATCAGCACTTCCGTCACCGCTGACAACACCTCATATTGCTCATCAGTGTACGGCTCATCATCGGTACCTTCCAGTTCGATACCAATACTGTAGTCATTACAGTTCTCCCGTCCACCGTAACAGGACTGCCCCGCATGCCAGGCCCGTTCACATAAATTGACGAACTGCAGCAGTGCCCCGGTGCGCTCTATCAGCAAGTGCGTGGAGACCTCCACACCCCGGATCTCGTTAAAGAAAGGATGCTCCTCCCAGTCCAGGCAATTGGTGAAAAAGCGCTCAATGCAATCGCCACCATAACAGCCCGGGGGAAGTGAGATATTGTGTATCACCAGCAAATCAGGCTCACAGGCCTGTGGTCGGGGTCCAAAATTGGGTGACCGCAGCTGTCTCGCCTGCTTTAGCCGGCCCTGATCAAGGGTGTATTTCATGCCTTGCGGTTTCCTTTGCCCGCCTCAATATGGAAACGGTCATATTTGCCGGTACGCTGTTGACGTAGGGTGCGCAATGCGCACCCTACATGAATATTACACGATCATAAACGACAGTGGCTCTGTTGCTCAATCTCTCCCGCCACAGAGCGCCACAAACGGAATTAACAGCTGTCATGCGGAACTGCTACAATCGCCACCCGATTTTTACATATCCCTGGCACTATGGCCCAGACTGTTCCGGAAATAAAAAAACCCAGTGCCGAACAGGTGCTCAACAATGTGCGCACCGCTCTGGCCGAAGACGTGGGCAGTGGCGATATCACTGCGGCGCTGATCGCCTCAAACAGCCAGGCGACCGCCAGGGTCATTACCCGTGAAGACGGTGTGCTCTGTGGCAGACCCTGGGTAGACGCGGTATTTGCCGAGCTCAACCCGGCGGTGGCCATTGAGTGGCAGGCCCGCGATGGCGAATCTATCACCGCGGGAGATAGTCTCTTCACCTTGCGCGGCCCGGCGCGCGCGCTGCTGACCGGTGAGCGCGGCGCGCTGAATTTCCTGCAACTGTTATCCGGTACGGCCACGACGTGCCGTCGTTATGCGGACCTGGTATCGGACACCGACGTAAAACTGCTGGACACCCGTAAAACCATTCCGGGCTTGCGTATTGCCCAGAAATACGCGGTTACCTGTGGCGGATGCCACAATCACCGCATTGGCTTATTCGACGCTTTCCTGATCAAGGAAAATCACATCAACGCCTGCGGTGGCATCGCCGCGGCGGTCAACACAGCCAGAAGTCATGCCCCGGACATGCCGGTGGAAGTGGAAGTGGAAAATATGGAAGAACTGCAGCAGGCACTGGCCGCCGCCTGTGACCGGGTCATGCTGGACAATTTTTCACTGGACCAAATGGCGTCAGCTGTCGAGCTGGCCGGTGGGCGCGTCGAACTGGAGGCCTCCGGTAATGTTACCGAGGCGACCCTGCATTCCATCGCGGAAACCGGGGTGGATTATATTTCTATCGGCGCCCTGACCAAGGACTGCAAAGCGCTGGATCTGTCGATGCGTTTAACCTAGAGACCGCCGGTGGTGCGCATTGCGCACCCGACGAGAGCTGTGCGGGAGCTTACTGGCTATAACAAGGGTTGTTTACTCAAAATTACGCCGTTATTGTCAGCATAGATATAATCACCGGGGGCAATATTTACGCCGCCGATCTGTATTGGGATATCGCGCTGCCCCACCCCCAACTTTTCGGTTTTAATGGGGCAAACACCCAACGCCTGCACACCCAGCCCGATCTGGCCGACTTCGTCCACATCGCGTATCGCGCCATTGATGACCAGCCCCGACCAGCCATTGGCTGCGGCCTTCTCCGCCAGCATATCCCCCAACAGCGCGCGACGCAGAGAACCGCCTCCGTCCACCACAATGACACGACCACCACCGGGCTCCCCCACCCGCTGCTTCACCAGGGAGTTGTCTTCGTGGCATTTAATGGTGACCACCTGGCCACCAAATTGCCGGATCGCGCCATAGTTGTTGAACTGCAGTTCAATGGCACACACTTGTGGCTCCTCATCCGACAGGTCAGGGGTGGAAATAATGCTCATGTAATCTCCCTATATCCAATCGATGGGATAGGACTGCAGGCTACCACCAGCAGACACCACCACCGCCGCATGACCGGCACAGCGCGGCAGGATCTGCTCGCTGTAGAACACCGCCGTGGCAATTTTCTGTTGGTAAAATACGTTGTCACTACCCTCCTGCAGACGCGTCAGGGCCAGCCGCGCAGAACGCGCCAACTGCCAACCGCCAAACAGGTAACCGGTCTGCATCAGGTACTCGAAAGAGGCGCCCAGGGCCACGCTCACATCGTCCTTCAACGCATCCAGCAGGTACGCGGTAGAGGCTTCCATATCCGCCAGCGATACCGCCAGAGCCTGGCTGATAGGGCTGATACGCGGGTCGTCCGTAGCGTCCAGTTCAGCCACAGTAGTACGTATCTCCTGCAGCACCGCCGCCATGGTCGCACCGCCGTCACGTCCCAGTTTACGAGCGACCAGGTCTGCCGCCTGGATGCCGTTGGTGCCCTCGTAGATAGAAGTGATACGCACATCGCGGAAGTACTGGGCCGCACCAGTTTCCTCCACATAGCCCATACCACCGTGTACCTGCACACCCACGGAGGTCAGTTCCTGTCCCACCTCGGTCAGCCAACCCTTGATCACCGGGGTCATCAGATCGATCCGGGCGCGCATGCCTGCACGGGCCTCCTCGGGGCCAAGATGGGCCAGGTCATTCGTCATCGCCTCGGTGTAGGCCAGGGCGCGCATTGCCTCGGTAAGTGATTTCATGGTCAACAGCATACGCTTCACATCGGGATGCTCGATAATGGGCACGCCGCCCTGCACACGCTCCCTGGCATAAGCCGCCGCCTTCTGAAAGGCGCCCTCTGCCGCACCCAGGGCCTGGATGCCAACTTTGAGCCTGGCCTCGTTCATCATGGTGAACATACAGGCCAGGCCACGATTTTCCTCTCCCAGCAGATAACCCACAGCACCCTCGTTGTCGCCGAAAGCCATCACACAGGTGGGGCTACCGTGGATACCCAGTTTGTGTTCGCACGATACCGGGTATACATCATTGCGCTCACCCGGGTTGCCGTCGGGGTTCACCAGAAATTTGGGTACGATAAACAGCGAAATACCGCTGCTGCCCTGGGAGGAGTCGGGCAATTTGGCCAGCACCAGGTGAATAATATTGTCCGTGGCATCGTGATCACCCCAGGTAATAAAGATTTTCTGCCCGTAGATACGGTAATGATCACCCTCCGGGACCGCCCTGGCCTTCATCACACCCAGATCGGAACCGGCCCCTGACTCAGTCAGGTTCATGGTACCGAACCACTCGCCGCTGTGCATTTTTCCCAAATAGGTCTGCTTTTGCTGCTCATCGCCGTGAGCGGCGATCGCCAGTGCCGCGCCGCCACTCAAAAGCGGCGCCAGCGCGAGAGCGAGGTTGGCGCTATTCCACATTTCATGGGTCGCGGTACCGTATAGTTCGGGCAGGCCCTGACCGCCATGGTCGACACTGGCACTGATACCCACCCAGCCACCGGCGGCAAATTGCCGCAGTGCGTCATCGTAGCCGGGGGACACGGTTACCACACCCTCGCTGCAGGTGGCTGGGTGCTCATCCCCCACCCGGCGCAGAGGCGCCAGTACATCCCCTGCCAACTTCGCCGCCTCGTCCAACAGCGCGGTAGTCAGGTCTGGTCCTACGCCGTAATCAGCAAAATCCGCTAGTGAGCCGAGCACTCCCCCAGCATCGAGCAGTTCGTCGATGATAAAACTCATGTCCGCCAGCGGCGCGCGATAGATACCCATGTTAACTCCCAATTCTTCGTACAAAGTCAAAACTTCGATTATACGGTAATTGTCGCTGCGGTAACTTGTCATTCCCGGTTAATGCGCTGATATATCGCGTGGCTCCAGCGGCTTGTGCTAAATCATTGGCAATTTCGACAATCCGGGTATAATTTCCTCTGCAAATAGCAGGCATTTTATTCATTCACCAAGCGAATACGGAGCGGCCCATGAGTCTCAACCGGATCGACCTCAATCTGCTGGTCTACCTGGACGCCCTGCTGCGCGAGCGCAATGTCACCCAGGCTGCCAACCAGCTCAATCTGTCCCAACCGGCCATGAGCAACGGCCTGCGCCGCCTGCGAGAGCTGTTTGACGACCCCCTGCTGGTGCGCACCAGTGAGGGCATGACACCCACCGAGCGCGCGCTGGAACTGGAGCCCGTGGTACGCGAGGTACTGAGCAAGATTGACCAGGCGGTGCAGCCCCGCTCCGCTTTCGAGCCCCAGAATGCTCACCGGGTATTTCGTATCATGGCCAGTGACTACGCGGAATCCACGTTGTTTCCCACCGTGCTGGGTAAACTGCGTACCCTGGCGCCGGGCCTTACCCTGGACATTATGACGCCATCGGATGTGAGCTTCCTGGATGTGGAACGCGGCAAGGTCGACATGGTAATCAACCGCTTCGACGCCATGCCCCAGTCGTTCCACCAGATCCACCTGTGGAGCGACAGTTTTACTTGTGTACTGAGCCCCGAGAATCCAGTGCTGGAGGATTTCACCCTGGATAACTACCTGAAGGCCAATCATGTCTGGGTCAGCAAGACCGGCATGGGTGTTGGCGTGGGGATGGACCCCAGCGATGTGCAGCGACTGGGCTGGGTGGATGTGGCCCTGAATAAGCTGGGCAAGAAACGCCAGATTCGGGTATTCACCCGGCACTACCAGGCGGCCATGACCCTGGCCGAACAGAATGACCTGATTGTCACCCTGCCCACCCGGGCCGCCGAGCTCAAACGCGACAACCCCCGGGTGGTATTGCGCGAGCCGCCCCTGGAAATTCCACCGCTGGAACTGAAGATGGCCTGGAGCCCGCTGTTACAACACAACCCCGCCAATAAGTGGCTGCGCAAACTGATTGCCGATACCGCCAGGGAGTTGGATGGCAAAGAAGCCACTCTTTAGTGCGCCCCTATATCTCCCTGGAACACCTTTCCCGGGCAGGGCGGCCTGACAACTGTCTCTGAGCGGCACTAGACAACATTCACGCATAGAATGCCCGCGATAAAAACGATAAATTAGCTAAATTAAACCCTCCGACCTAAACTCTCCCGTTTATACAGCGGGATAGTCCGCTGGCAGTATTAAAAAGGAATCTCACCATGACTGATCGAGTCCGGCAGGGCAGCCTGCAGATTGCAGCGGTTCTCCACGACCTCCTCGAAAATGATATCGCGCCGGGAACAGGCGTAACACCCGCGCAGTTCTGGCAGGCTCTGGCAGCGATCGTGCAGGACCTGGGGCCGCGTAACCGGGCGCTGCTGGAGACACGCGAGGACATGCAGGCCAAAATCGATGCCTGGCACCAGGCCAACCCCGGTGCCGACTACGATCGCGCCGCCTATAAGGCATTCCTTGAAGAAATCGGCTATCTGCTACCAGAGGGGGAAGACTTCACCATAAGCACCCAGGGGGTAGACGAAGAGGTCGCCACGTTGGCCGGCCCGCAACTGGTAGTGCCGGTAATGAACGCACGCTATGCACTGAATGCGGCCAACGCCCGCTGGGGCAGCCTGTACGACGCCCTGTATGGCACCGATGTCATTGCAGAAGACGGTGGCGCCGAACGCGCGGGCGCCTACAACCCGGTGCGTGGTGACAAGGTTATCGCCTACGCCCGCGACTTCCTCAACCGTCACTGCCCACTGTCGAGGGGCGGTCACAGGGAGGCCAGGACTTACACGGTGGTGAACGGCGCCCTGCAGGTGGTGCTCACCGATGGGCAGATCAGTTCACTGGCACAGCCCGACCAGTTTCAGGGCTACACCGGCGCAACCAATGCCCCCACCGGTATCCTGTTGCGGCACAATGGCCTGCACATAGAAATTCAGATCGACCCGGACAGCCCCATCGGCGCCACAGACCCGGCGGGCATCAAGGACGTGGTACTCGAAGCCGCCCTGACCACCATCCAGGATTGCGAGGACTCCGTGGCGGCGGTAGATGCGCAGGACAAAGCCGTGGCCTACCGCAACTGGCTGGGGCTGATGCGCGGCGATCTGGTAGACAGGTTTGACAAGGGCGGCAAAGCCATGACCCGCACCCTTAATCCGGATCGCGAATTCACCGCCGCCGACGGCAGTCGCCTGTCTCTGCATGGCCGCAGCCTGATGTTTGTACGCAATGTGGGCCACCTGATGACCAATAACGCAATTCTGGACGGTAACGGTGACGAGATTCCCGAAGGCATCATGGACGGCATGTTCACCGCCATGATCGCCCTGCACGACCTGCACAAAGACAGCGACACCCAGCGCAACTCCAGGCAGGGCAGCGTGTATATCGTCAAGCCCAAGATGCACGGCCCGGATGAAGTGGCCTTTACCTGCGAACTGTTCGATCGTATAGAGGACGCCCTGGGTATGGCGCGCAATACCCTGAAAGTCGGCATTATGGACGAGGAACGGCGCACCACGATCAACCTGAAAGAGTGCATCCGCGTCGCCCGTGACCGGCTGGTGTTCATCAACACCGGTTTCCTGGATCGTACCGGTGACGAGATCCACACCAGCATGGAGGCCGGCGCCATCACCCCCAAGGGCGCGATGAAGCAAGAGGCCTGGATCCACGCCTACGAGGACTGGAATGTGGACACCGGGCTGCAATGCGGCCTGCAGGGTAAGGCCCAGATCGGCAAGGGTATGTGGGCCATGCCCGACCTGATGGCGGACATGATGCAAAGCAAGATCGGTCACCCCCGGGCGGGGGCCAGCACCGCCTGGGTGCCTTCACCCACCGCGGCCACCCTGCACGCGATCCACTACCATGAAGTGAACGTGGCGCAGCGCCAGGATGAGTTGAAGGGGCGAACCAAGGCGTCACTGGATGATATCCTGAGCATCCCGCTGAAAGGCGCCAAGGGACTCAGCGATGAGGATATTCAGCGCGAACTGGATAACAATGCCCAGGGCATGCTGGGCTACGTGGTGCGCTGGATAGATCACGGTGTGGGCTGCTCCAAAGTGCCCGATATCAATCATGTGGGCCTGATGGAGGACCGCGCCACCCTGCGTATCTCCAGCCAGCATATCTGTAACTGGCTGCGCCACGGGGTGTGCAGCGAAGAGCAGGTAATGGCGACGCTGCAGCGCATGGCCGCGGTAGTGGATGAACAGAATGCCGGCGACCCTCAGTACCGCAATATGGCCCCGGACTTTGACGACAATATCGCCTTCCAGGCGGCCTGCGACCTGGTATTTTTGGGCCGGGAGCAGCCCAGTGGTTATACCGAGCCGGTGTTGCACGCCAGGCGACGGGAAGCCAAGGCGAAGTGCGGGAGTTAACTACAGCGCCACATCAACGGCGGTTACAGTGGACCACCATCCCTCAAATGCAATGATGGATTCATGCTTTCGTGCAGAACGCGCGCTATGGTAATGCCGTGTGGCTCTTCCAGATAGTAAAGCACATGGCTTTGATAGGGGAAATACTGCAGGCCTGTGCCAAGATCATCACATGACTTACCAATCTTCGGGTTTTCCGCCAGAGATTGCGCTTGTTGTTCTAGCCCATCAAGGTATTGATTCGCCTGGTCAACCCCCCACCTTTGCAGGGTGTAATCCACAATACCCTCCAGATCTTCTTCGGCGGCCCGGGCAAATCTATAGTCCCGCATCGCGAACTTTCTTCCTCAATCTTTGCATGACATCTTTGCCATCTTTGACACGACCCGCTCGAATATCTTCCAGGCCTATATCAATTTCCTGCTGAAGAAGTTTTGCTCTCAAGCTATCCAGCTCGGCATACTCGGCAGCCGAGACCATCACAGCCACGGGTTTGCCATTCTTGTTAATCCCAACTGGCCCATGTTGAGCTTTTAGCAGAACTTCACCAAACTCTCGCTTGGCGTCACTAGCGCTTAATATTTCCATGGGAGGCACCTCTAAACAAAACAGACATTTTGATTACTTTAATTAAAATAATCGTTTTGGTCAATCAACCTCTGCGGTATTTACGCCACTCAAAGCGGCAAGCGCCTCCACATACTCATAACCCAGCGCCTCCGCGACCGCCTCATGGGTCACCATTCCCGCGTGCACATTCAAACCATTGCGCAGGTGTACATCCTCCTGCAGGGCCGCAGCCACACCCTTGCCCGCCAATTGCAGTGCATAGGGCAGCGTGGCGTTAGTAAGGGCAATGGTGGAAGTCCTCGCCACCCCGCCGGGCATATTGGCCACGCAGTAATGCACCACGCCATCCACGATATACGTGGGCTCCTGGTGTGTAGTGGGCCGACTGGTCTCGAAGCAGCCACCCTGGTCAATGGCCACATCGACCATTACCGCACCCTTCTTCATACGCTTGACCAGATCCCGGGAAATCAGCTTGGGCGCCGCCGCGCCCGGAATCAGTACCGCGCCCACCACCAGATCAGCTTCCAGGGCGTAGCGCTCGATAGCATCCGTGGTGGAAAAAACGGTTTTCATGCGGCCGCCGAATAACATCTCAAGTTCCTGCAACCGTTCAATGGAACGATCCAGTATAGTCACATCCGCCCCCAGCCCTACGGCCATACGCGCCGCGTTGATACCGACCACACCCCCGCCGATGACCAGCACCCTGGCGGGCTCCACCCCGGGCACCCCGCCCAGTAATATGCCGTCACCACCCTGGGTGATTTCCAGGTTATAGGCCCCGGCCTGTATGGCCATGCGCCCCGCCACTTCACTCATGGGCGCCAGCAATGGCAGGCCGTGGCCGGCTGAGGTAACCGTCTCGTAGGCTATGCAGGTGGCACCCGACTCCAGCAACAAGCGCGTCTGATCAGGATCGGGGGCGAGATGTAGAT
>Ga0164315_10000824_pt1 | contig 22459 bp, 26 predicted proteins | sample GuaBasSedimGuay6_FD_113737 | JGI IMG/M metagenome (GOLD analysis project Ga0164315, IMG submission 113737) | Subseafloor sediment microbial communities from Guaymas Basin, Gulf of California, Mexico - Guay6, Core 4569-2, 0-3 cm | ecosystem: Environmental > Aquatic > Marine > Hydrothermal vents... | reverse complement strand
TGTCCATATGTATCTACGGATATATCTTGAATGACATTACTTCCCGTATTATTCACAGTTACCTGTGAGGAAGTATCTTCATGATTAAAAGTGATTGTTTCATTAGCCAATTGGTTAACAGTGAAATTTCCCCCACCAGTTATTCCGCTTCCAGCAGTTAATGTGATAGTAGCATCATTAACTGATCCAGTATAATATCTGGAATCTAAATCAATACTTCCTAGAACTGTAACGTGTCCATATGTATCTACAGATATATCTTGAATTACTATCCCATTTGAATTATTTACTGATGCTTGTGAGGAAGTATCTTCATGATTAAAAGTAATTGTTTCATTAGTTGCTTGATCAACAGTGAAATTTCCTCCTCCGGTTATTCCAGAACCTGCTGCTAGTGTGATAGTAGCATCATTTGGATCACTATATAATGAATCCAAATCAATACTTCCTAAAACAGTCACATGTCCATATGTATCTACGGATATATCTTGAATTACATTACTTCCCGTATTATTTACTGATGCTTGATTTGAGGTATCTTCATGGTTGAAAGTAATTGTTTCATTAGCTATTTGATTAGCAGTGAAATCACCTCCTCCGGTTATTCCACTTCCAGCAGTTAATGTGATAGTAGCATCATTAACTGATCCACTGCTATATCTAGCATCTAAATCAATACTTCCTAAAACAGTCACATGTCCATATGTATCTACGGATATATCTTGAATTACAGTTCCGTTTGAATTATTCACAGTTACCTGTGAGGAAGTATCTTCATGATTTAAAGTAATTGTTCCATTTGCTGCTTGATCAGTGGTAAAAGTACCTCCACCGGTTATTCCACTTCCAGCAGTTAATGTGATCGTAGCATCATTCGCAGTTCCTCCTCCTCCCACTAGGTGATTGATAGTACCATCACCAATATATATTTTAAATGTATCAGTGGTGAATCCTAATTCGCCCGACGATAATACCGGTAAATTAGTTTCCAATCCTCTTCTTATTTGAATCGTGGATGCCATAATTCATTAACCTTTTTATTTCAAATATATAATATCGATTAGAATTTATAATATATATTTGAAAATATTATAGATTCTAATCGCAAAATACAAAACTAATTTAAAATACACCACCATCGACAGATGAAATTTCAACATTACCAATTGTTACTGTGAAATTAGCTGCTGCAAACGATGCAACTCCTAAAGCGGCTGTAGTAGATATTGGTAAATCAGCGGCAACAACACTTCTAAATGTTGGTGTACCAGCACTTCCATTTGGAGAAGCATAAAAAAGATTTGCTGCTTTTGATGATATGGAAGAAATAACGTCAGTATGTTCAGAATTTGTCAGATGGTAATATTCTCCTGCAACACCACCTTGTAATCCTGATAAATTGTTATGCGTAGTAACACTACCAAATGTCACCCAAGATGTTCCATTGTTCGTATAAAGTTTATCTTCATCCGAAACATAACAAGCAAATCCTTCAACATCAGAAACAAAATCCCATGAAGAACCGTTCCATTCTGCTATATCATTATCATGACCTGTCCATGCACCAGATCCACCAACTGCAACGATGTATCGATCTCCTGTAGCTGGACCCCCGGGTGGTGCTGTTAAATTTTTATCCAAAACAGGTTCTTGCCAAGAAACACCATTTACTTTAGCGTTGATAGTATTAATGATTTTCGAAGCAGTCCATAGATCAGCTGTTGATGCCCCAGCATCATTTACATCACAACTATCTACTTTATCAACAGTAATTGCTAAATTAACATTTCCTGATCCATTAAATGAAACACCGGCAGCAGTTGACGCATCTCCTGAAACAGAAAAAAGTCTAGAATTATGTAAAATAGATGCAGTATCAGCATTACCAATTAAATCTGCTGTAATTTCATTAGCAGAAAAATCTCCTGTTCCATCGCGAGCAACCATTGCTCCAGCAGTATTTGAATTAGTAGCATCAACGGATAATTCAATTTCATGATTAGCAACATTATTATTAACTGAAATATGATTACCAGTTGTATTAATATTTTTAAATTCTAAATCCAATAAATTTTTCTGATGAAAAACACCAACACCACCAACACCAACATTAGAAGCAGTATTTACTTCGCCAGATGCCATAGCTCCTGAAATAGCCGTATCCAAATCTTTAATAACTGCTTGTATATTCGTAGCATTTGATTGAGTAAATTCGTCAAATATGCCAGTTCTATATGCACCAGAATTGATATTGGATATAGATCCTCCAATTTCAGTTTCCGTATAATATCGTGAATCTAGAGATGTCGAATTGATGGTAATAACTTCATGATTAGAAGCTCCATCACCAATATATAAAAGATGTGTGTCTGTAGTAAATCCAAATTCGCCTGAGCCTAATGGTAATGGCAAATTGACAGCTAAACCACGTCTTACCTGAATAGTAACAGCCATGTTAATATACCTCTTTTTATTTAAATAAAATTATAAATTGTTGTAAGATAATTATCTATTATATTCTCTTTTCATAATATAAATATTCGTATCTACCATGCACCACCATCTACTTTCTCAATAGTTATATATCCAGAATTTGCACCGAAACTATCATCTGAAAAACTAGAAACACCTTTATTAACGGTATTATCACCAACATCTGCTAATTCACATGAAACCGTTAATTGATTAGCTGCATATGATAAATCAATCGCTTCTCCTTCTAATAACATAAGAGCCACTATATTTTGAATTTCTTCTACAGTAAATCCTACAGCATTTGGAGCGACCCATTCATCTGGACTATTTTTAAATACTCTCAAACAATTCATTTCGTTATCAAGACTTTTATTTTTCACAATAACCATAACGCCACTAGTTACATATCTCTTAGAAAATATTCCATCTATTTCTTTCTCATATATCATCATATTTGGTATATTATGTCCATTACCAGCATTGATACTACCAGATTCAGAAAATAAAAAACACATCCCAATAGAAACCAATGTTACAACATTCCAATTTGAGCCGTCAAATTTATATAATGTCGAATTTACCGAATTTAAACAGCATTCATCCATAACTCCATTTACCAATGGCGCACCAACATCATCTTTTAAATAATGAATCACGTAATCCATTGGTTTTTCAACATTATATGGATCTCTCAATCCAACAATAGAACGAAATTTATTGGTAATAACATTCATAATCAAGTATCCATTTTAAAATATTATTGAATAATCCATCCGTATGTGACATTACAAAATATCAATTTAATATTACATTTTTCAATATCACATGTGAGATCTTCTGCCAAACCATTTATATATTGACCATTTCTTCCTATCGTCAAATTATTAGTGCCCCATGATGAAGATGGATCAGAAAATGAAACAGTATCTCCAATAATTGGACTAACTGGTAATAAAATAGTGAATACTCCACCAGACGTATCAGCAAACAATCCATCATTTGACACTGAAGTATAATTTGCAGATTTGAGTGACCATATTGTGCCACCGATAGATCCATATCTAGCATCTAAATCAATACTTCCTAAAACAGTCACATGTCCATATGTATCTACGGATATATCTTGGATTACAGTTCCGTTTGAATTATTTACATTTGCTTGTGAAGAAGTGTTATCATGAGATAGCGTGATGGTATTATTTGTTGATTGATTTGATGTAAATGTTCCATTTCCGATCAAACCACTCCCAGAGTTAATAGTTAATGTTCCATCACCAATAGCTGATGTCAATGCGAAAGAAGAAGCGTGTAATCCATCTAACAGATCAGCATCTAATCCAGAAGTATGACCATGATTTCCACCATGCCATAATTTCTGTGTAATTCCTGCTCCATCTTCAATCCTCCAATCATTTACAGAATCATCCCATATAAATGTTCTCCACGCATCTGAATTATCATCATAAAATAATAATCTAGAATCACCGCCACCATCGTTACCAATATATAATTCTGCTTGAATAGTTAAATCTCCAGTTAGTGTATCACCAGTGATATTAACATATCTGGAATCATGATTATGCGTAGCAGTAGCAAAATACAATGAATCATGATTATCTAATAATTCTGAATCAGCAGCTTTTGCATTTATCCCTAAAAATCTTAAATCTAAATCGATACTTCCTAAAACTGTTACATGACCATAACCATCGACAGATATATCTTGAATAACATTTCCATTTGAATTATCAACAGATAATTGTGATGAGGTATCTGCATGACTCAGTGTGATTGTAGAATCAACAGATTGATTAACAGTAAATACACCACTTCCAGTCAAACCTGTTGTTCCTTGAACAGTTATTTGTCCATCTCCGACGCTGCCACCAGTAGTAGATATCGCAGAATCTAAATCATTCAAAACAGCTTGAACATTAGTTGAGTTCGAATTACTAAACTCATCAAATACACCAATCAAATACGCACCAGAGTTTGTCGCGTTTGTCGCGTTTGTCAATTCTATTTCTGTGAAATATCTAGTATCTAAATCAATACTATCTATAGTATCAATATGCCCGTAACCATCGACAGATATATCTTGAATAACATTTCCATTTGAATTATCAACAGATAATTGTGATGAGGTATCTGCATGAGAAATATCTATTGTTATATTTCCAGATTGATTTGTTGTAAAATTACCTGTCCCATTTAATCCAGAACCAGAACCATTTATAGTTATTGTACCACCAGCAGGAAGATCAGAATCAACAATTGTTCTAAAAGTTGGATTACCAGCAGAACCGTTAGGAGCAGATAAAAATGTATTTGCTGCTTTTGAACCAGTTAATATATTTTTATCAGAATTTGTCAAATGAAAATATTCATTTAAAATACCACCTTGTAGTCCCGATAAATTATTATGTGTAGTAACACTACCAAATGTGATCCAAGATGTTCCATTATTCGTATAAAGTTTATCTTCATCCGAAACATAACACGCCAATCCTTCAACATCAGAAACAAAATCCCATGAAGAACCATCCCATTCTGCTATATCATTATCATGACCTGTCCATGCACCAGATCCACCAACTGCAACGATGTATCGATCTCCATTGGAAGGAGTAATTGGAGGCGTTGATAAATCTTTATCTTCAACTGGTTCTTGCCATGCTACGCCATTTATTTTTGATTCTATTTCAGTTGTGATTTTCAAAGCAGTCCATAAATCAGATGTTGTTGCACCAGCATCATTTACATCACAACTATCTACTTTATCAGAACTACCATTTAAATCAGCGGTTATTATATTAGCAGAAAAATCACCAGTGATGTTTCTGGAGACAATTGTTGAATTTGTATTATTAGAAGTAGCATCTGACTCAATATCGATTTCGATATTGAGCATATCATCTGATATAATTAAATGCGAATCGTTCGAATTTATAGTTTTTAATTCTAAATCAACTCCAGTTTTTTGATGAAATAATCCAATACCACCAGAACCTACATTCGATATGGTATTGATTTCTCCTCCACTAGCCGCAGATGAAATAGCATTATCTAAATCATTCAAAACATCTTGAATATTCGTGGCATTTGAATTTATTAATGTATCATATACTCCAACTAGTGATGCGCCGGGATCAACAGCTGAAAAATTATTTAATTCTGCTTTCGAATATGCATTGATTGTTGGTGCAGCCTCTACTCTCAACCATTCATTCATTTGTATATCATACGTCAATAACATATTTTGTGAGTAATATAGACTACTATTTCTAATTAAAATATTTTGACCACTATCTGGTACGATATTATAATATTGTGTATATCCATGATTTTCATATAAACGCATATTAGCTGTACTAATTCCATTTCCAGCTACAATTGAACCATTTTTAGAAAAAAGAAATCTGTTTCCTAAAATTATGGCATTACCCTGCCATATAGAACCATTAAATATATAATATCGATCATCAGCTATATTCAAACAAACTTCATCAGTCAAACCTGGATTTATAGGAGCTCCAACAGTATCTTTAAGATAATGAATACCATAATCAACAGGACCACTCATACAATTCCAATCACGGATTCCCACGAATGATCTGAATCTATTTGTTAACGCCATGTTCCATTTTCCTATTAAATTATTAAAGACTGTTTAAACTTCTTGAAATTTCTCTCCACGTATATCCATCAAATAAAAGAACTAATGTATCTCCAATAGTCCCTTCAAAACAAACATCACCTTCTAATCTTATATTCATACCGGAATTAATCGTAGCATTTTCACCAAATAAGATATATCGAATATCATCAGGTCGTCCCATTAAAAAATTATCTATTATACAATTTTCCATAATTTTCCATGTACGATATTTATTTATTTCTGGAAATGGAGCATCAGAAGCAATTATTTCACCAATTATTCTATCAGATTGATTAGCTAATCCTTCGAAATTATATTTTGTTCCAAAAATATCATACGCTAACTGTTTCAAATTAGCATCAAAATCGCTTGGTGGGATAATGGATGGCGTATAAGTTCCCCATGTTATACGGAAACGAAGCTGATCTCCTTCATAAATAATATTAGAAATAAATTGAATTTGAAATGGAGATAATTCCATATAATCGCCATATTCTATTCCATTTATTTCTTCAATTGATCGTTTAAATTGACCGTCTACATAAACTTCTAATTGATTTTTACCAATTGCATATCTATGACCAATACTAATTAATCCAGATAATTCTTCAGTATTTGTCACAATATGAATTTTATCAAAAAACGTACCTGTTGATCGTCTGAAATCACCTTCTGTTGATGATTTTTTAAAGGTCGTTTTCTCTAAATATTCGACTTTGGGCATGTCAATAAACTCCTAATTAACTGCTACGCAGCGGTAGTTACATTTCGAGATTTTTCGATCCATCTTGTTCCATTGTTTACAAGCTCTAATACATATTCAGAATCACTGTTAAAATCAACTATTCCCATTAAATGAATATTTGCATTGTGTTGAATAGTTATATTATTATTTGTAAAGACAACAGTCAATTCTTGTCCAATAGAACCATTGATGAAATCTGTTATAATCAACGGGGATGCATAATCAACCCGAATGATGGAAGGATTTCCTTGAACATCTGGCGTTGAATCTGCTGTTGTGACAAACATCGCTGCTCGCACACCAGATCCTCCTCCTAATGCAGTTATCTGTATTTGCAGATCAGCTAATGTTTCTTCAATAGATTCTGCTCGATTTGCTAAACCATCGCTATCTCTAGAAGGTATTTGATAAACATCATTATATAACGTACTAACATCATTATCTATTTCACCGATCTGAACAATCAATGCATCTACAGAAGTTGAATCTATTGTTGCTAATTCATTCTGAATGTCTATGATATCATCTTCAACTTGATCCAATCTAACACAACAAGTATTGTCCACAAAATCTTCTAAATTTCTAATTTGTGTTTCCAATGGTTCTGTTAAATTTGCATTTCCATCGTTATCTTGACTAGGCCATGTATATAAATCTAAATATAAAGAATCTAAATTTGCTTGAATGTCAATTTCAGATGGCATGATATTGAATATATCTTCATCTTGATCATATAAAACACCATAATTATCAATGATACATTCATTAACTATACCGTCAAATTCGATCTTGACACGTAAATCATAATATGCAGAATTATTTTGTCGATTCACAAAAGTCAAAACAATTCCAGTGGCACCGCTTGTTAATCCAGTTATCGTTTCACCGTTTATATAATCTACTCCTAATCGAGTATCACCAAAAACAAGAATTTCTCCACTATTTATTCCATTGATTGTCGCTATTTTATTAGATACACTACTAATGACATTTTCACCAACCTCGAAAGTATTTGAACTACTTGAAAAAGAAATTCGATATGTTGAAAAATTATGTAATTTATCTAATTCGGTTGATTCCCAATCTAAATCTTCTGATCCGTTATTTGAAATAAACCAATTAACTGAGCTAGTTCCGATACATTCTAACTGAGAAGTTAGTTGAGCAGTATGAATACGACTATTAAATGAAGAATCTTGCAATGAAATAGTTTGATATATGTCTCCAGTTCCACCTGTTAACATACCTTCTGATGTATTTATTAAGATATTTGATTTAGCTGTATCTATGAAATCATTATTCAAATAAGGTTCAACAAACAATCTTTCAAAAATAGATCCATGCAGCAAATCTTGGTAGAAATCGACTATATTATTAAATCCACTTCCACCGCCTCCTCCTGATCTTTCTGGAAGAAACCAAATATCACATTGTCCTGTTACTGATCCTGGACTGACAGAAATTCCTAAAAATTGAGGATTGGTGAATGTTTGTACATTTGTTAATTTACCAGCTTCATTGGCTGAAAGATATACGCTATCACCATAATTAATGGTTACACCTGTTTCAACATTTACATCAGATGTTTCGCCATATAATCTAACTTTTCCTCCAACTGTTCCATCAATACTCAATACGATACAGTCTGCCAATGTTTCATTAGACGTAGCGATAGCTGGTAGATTTCCTCCAGATGAATCGATATAACCTAGATCTCCTATTGTCATAGATGTTGTATCGATATTCGCTCTGATAGCATTAAATGATTCCCATCTATCACCAATACCAAAAAACATTTCATCTTTATCTTGTACATATACAAGACGACCTTCATCTCTTTCTGTTTCAAAGATTGGCAGGACACCTTCAACACCAGCATATAATTGAGAATATACTTTTTTAATATTTGGATTACCGGGATCAAAATCAAATAATTCACCAACAATGAATGATGGTCCAGTGAAAACAACATCAACAACTTTTAACAATAAAAATGCTGAATTATCTTCATCATATAGATGTATTTGAGATGGTTTTAATAAACGGATTTTAGCTTCTGGAGCTGGCCTTGCCTTAGCGTATGTATATTCTAAACAAACATAATACATACCAGCTTCGTTGAAAGGATTTAAATGATTGATATAATAATTCATATCGGACATATCAACAGTTGTCCGTTCAGAAATTTGTAGAATTACATCATCTTTAAATCCTTCCCCCGGCAGGATAACTATTTCAGTATCACTAGATGTCGAATCAACTACAACATCAATGGCGTGTGTGCCATGTAAACAATTCTTACCTCTAGTTATCATTCGTGTCAATTGATTGACAACATTTGAATTATAACTAGAATAAGGATCAATAGTTCTAGTTTGTATTGGGAATTCTGACATCTATTTAATCTCCAAAATAATATTTACTCTATTTAATATTTAAAATATCTCTAATTTCATCCGCTGTCATATCTTCATTTTCAATATTTAAATATTTCCATTTTGATTCATTTAATAAATCTTTCTTTCGATATTTGGTCAATAAAGGTGTTTTGATATGCCAAGCCATTCCACTAAAATCAATCATAATTCTTTTCGTAACATCAGCAAAATCTGTCATGACAGTATATAAAATATTTCCATCAATATTAGTTTTCTTAAAAATATGATTTCGTTTAGCGTGTGGATACACTTCTTGAAGTAATTTAAAAACAGCATCTTTAGTTCGAATGATTTGATCTTTACCAAAAGTTTCTTTAGGAGGCTTAATTTCTTCCTGTGGTTGAATTTTTTTTGGTTGTATGATATTATCTGGTATACTATTTTTAATTGGTAAATCAATTTTTTTGAAACCAGCTTTAGTTTTATCAAAGATAATATTCGATTTAATTATTTTATTTCTCTTAACTTTCAAGGGAGCATAAGGAAATCTTTCCCTATATTCAACCATTGTCATATCATGCATTTTCAGATGACTAGCTGTAATAGTTTTCATTTCGGATAAACAATATTGGCAAATTAATTTCGATTTATCATCGTTAAAATATTTTGATTCTATCTCATGTGAATTATCTTCAGTCATCTTCTCACCTGTGAATAAATTTTTAAATTTTGAAATCAACTTTTTCATCTCTGTTACCTCGTTAAATTTCCTCAATTATATGTTCCTGGTATTTTAGAAAAAATCATCTGATTTAATATCGTTTTGTATATATATTGATTGTTGCAGATAGAAGCGTTGTTTATTTTTTAATTTTAAACAGGAGAAGTATCATGAAAAGATTTAGAAGTGTTATGTTATTGATCGTAGCGATTGTTTGTTTATATCCAATCAGTCTGGTTCATGCTGGTAAATTTGATTTTCGTGATGCCGATCGATGTGGAGATTCGGCAGAAAGTGTCATGAGAATCAGACAGGGAAATAGATTCAGTCATTCTGAATTATTAGTTAAGATCGACAACAATTCTAAATTGTCTGAAGATGGGAGAGCATTTAGAAAAATCATGTGTAAAGACATATGGGAAAATTATGATAAATCCTCAGATTGTATGTACGTAGGAAAAATTTTGGATGATATAAAATTCATCTATGGAGATATTTATTCTAATTTAGATCATGTCCCATCAATGGCAGAAATCAAATTTTATACGGATGAATATCAAAAGCAATATGCAATTTTACATCCTCCAAAAAAAGTTGATACTGTTAAAATTTATGGATTTACATCAACTCGATGGGGACTTGAAGCAAGACAGGTAATGCGTAATCGACTAAGTGATCCAGATAGTAAACGTAAAAAAATCAACATCGAAAGAGTTTCGAAAAAGAGGGTTAATAGTAAAAATTTATCGAGCAAACAATTAGAAATAATAGTTTCTATGTATGATGATGCTTATACTTATGAATATGATCAAAAAAATAGTAAACAGTTATGTCGTAATTTCATCACAAAATGGAAAAATAAAATGTCGAATGAACAGTAGATTAATTGAAGCAGCCGTACTCGAAGCTAAAAAATCAACATATGACCATCGAGTCGGCTGCATCATATTCAACAAATCAAAAATAATTTCAGTTGGTCATAATTACGTAATGAAAAGAAGAAAAAAATTAAATCCAAGATATCAAAAATGGATTGGTTCTGTTCATGCGGAAGTTGATGCAATAATAAATGCTAAGAAAAATTTAAAAGGTTGCGATTTACTTGTCATAAGAATAAATCGAAAAGATGAATTTCGATTATCCAAACCTTGTAAGGAATGTCAGAAATATATCGAACATGTCAGTATCCGAAAAGTTTTTTATTCTATTAATATTTTTCCACATATCGAGGAATTATGAAAATCATAAACAAAGATTTCCATGACTATTATGATTCATGTATTGGTTATGGAGGAATAGACAAAACTGTTATATATAAAAGAAAACAAGAAGAATTCGAATATGATTCTGATATAACTAAAATGATCGAAAAAGTTTTACCAAAAACAACAACATTTAGATATCATTCAGATTCACATTTGCATGAAATTTTTCATACTACGAAATATGACTATTTATTTGAATCAGGATATATTGGTTTTTGTGGAAAAATTTATCCGTTTATCAAATGTACTGATAGACGATATGTTGGATATAGTTTTATATCTGGATACGAATACTATTATGATTCTGAATCGTTGATTTCATTTTTAAAATCTATCAAATATAAAGTAAGCAAATATAGATATAATACTTTGAGTGATCGTAATATTATAAATTTTTTCAAAGATATTGATAATATGGATATCTTTTTTAAAATACAAAATCCAGTATTTAGTTATGGATTTACTACTATCGATAAAATTACCAATCATGCTGGAAGAATGAAAACAACTACCAATCCAATTTTAAAGGATTTTCAATTTTATAAATTGAAAGATGCATTTTCAACATTTCAAGACATATACATGTTTTTAAGTGGAGTATTAGGTCAAGTTCATCCACCAATTCAGGAAATTTCTGATGAAGTGATGAAACATAAAAAAGGATTTGGTCACAAATATGCCTTTAAGAAAGAACCAACTAAAAAAGGAAAATAAAATGGAAAGAACATATCGTCTATGTGCGAAAGGATTTCAAGGTAATATCTTAATAATGTCGGAATGGATGTCTTATCACAAGGCAAAAAATCTGATGATAGAAGGATTTCATTTCATTTCATCTATCCGTTCGATTGACGAATTAAATTGGAGGTATGGTGAAATATAAGGAAATTCATAAAAATGTTTTTACGATGGGCGATGATTATCACCTCGCTCATTGTATCGCATCTGATTTTGGCATGGGAGCAGGAATTGCTGTTCAATTTCAAAAGAAATATTCTCTGAGAAATAAATTGAAAATTCATTCGAAAGATTGGGATACCTCGCCCGGAACCTGCTGTTTAATTGGTAAAGTTTTTAATCTGATAACCAAATCCAGAAGTTATGGAAAACCAACATATGCGTCGTTGGAAAGTTCATTATTCAATATGAAATCTATTATCGACCAATTTAATGAAATCAGTTTTGGTTCTGATAAGATATCGAAAATAGCGATGCCAAAAATCGGATGTGGTTTAGATCGTTTACAATGGGGTAAAGTTAAAGAGATGATTCATATAATCTTCGGAGAAGATGATATTGAAATTGTCGTGTGTAATTGGAAATAAGAGGATATATGAGAACTATCGATATTAAAATTGATCTTTATAAATTCGAGGAATTACCTCAAGAATCAAAAGATCGTGTCCAACAAAAACATGCTGAATATCTATATGAAGATTGGTATGAATATACTTACGATTATATGAAAGAAATTGGTCATATCATTGGAATTGATATTCATAATATCTATTTTTCTGGATTCTGGTCACAGGGAGATGGAGCCTGTTTCATAGGGAATTATTCTTACAACGCTGGCAATTTAAATAAATTGAAAAAAAACTATTCTCAAGAAACTGATATAATCGAAATAGCAGATCAATTACTTCAGATTCAAAAGAAATATAATTATCGAATCACTTCAACTATAGCGAGAAATCATAGTCATTATAGTCATGAGAATTCTGTCAATGTCGAATCGGTAAAACATAATGACGAACCAATATCAGATAATGATGATCTAAAGATAGAAATACAGATGAAAAAATTTATGAAAATAATTTATAACAAATTAGAAGAACAATATAATGCTGAAATAAGCATTGATATGATTAAAGAAAAAGATTTTGAATATACCATCAATGGCGAAATTTATAATTAATTCGAGGAGGTAATATGATGCAGACAATCAATATAACAATGGACATGTGGGAATGTAGCGGTAAATCATTCACCGATTTAGCTAAACCTGGTATGAGTATTGATTACGATATATTCGAACATTTCATGTGTTGTCTACCTCCTCATAGATATGTCAAAAATGGTTTTCAAAATGGAGAACCATATTCATTCGATCCAGATTCAGATGGGATGTTGTATATGACATTTTCTGAGATTAATGGGGAATATTTTTATGATGGTTTAAAATCAGGAGATGGAAATATATGAAAATTTTCAAATATATACATAAATTTTTACCAATATTTATCATCGGTGTTTTAGTTGGTTGTACTATAACATTAAACGACCAATTAAAAGATATGGTCAATGAAGTTGATCGTGTAAATAGTAAAATCAAATGGACAAATAACGATTTAAAGGAAATGAAGAAACGACTTCTAATCATGTCACAACAGATCGGTATGATGAAAACAAGGGAGAGATTAGTAGATCAATATGATTTCGAATCTCCGATAGATCGACAATATCACAAATATATTAAAATCAACAATTCATATTCTAATCCTTTGAGTGACAATCAAATATGGGATGTTGTGACAGAATTGAAAAATTGTGAAAATGATCCTACATTGATTTTGGCTATAGCAAAAGCCGAATCATCATTCAATAAGGATGCTGTTTCAAAATCTGAATGTATTGGAATAATGCAAATAAATCCAATACATTCAGCTAAATTCAATTTCGTTGTTGATGATTTATTTGATCCGGTGAAATCAATTAGAATTGCAGATCAATTGATTTCTTATTGGCAAAGAAATGGTAAATTATCTGTCAATGAAATCTGTAAGAAATATTTAGGATGTCATTCTGATAGTTATGTGGATAAAATAAAAAGTAATTTAAAGGAGTTATAATATGAAAATCAATTATAGTTTACTCAGGAAATTAAATGCTTGTGAATCGTCAGTATATAAATTTATCAACACTTTCAAAGAAATAGAAATTCCAGATAATTGTGATATTGTCGTAAAATATGAAGATGATTGTGATGATATTATATGGATGTTAGATTTGAAATTATTTAAAAATATTTCAATATCATTTGAAAATTCGGATGGTTCTTGGGAAAAATCTGAATATGATGAAAAAGGACAAGAGACAAAATATGAAGATTCGAATGGTTTCTGGAAGAAATTCGAATATGATAAAAAAGGACAAGAGACAAAATATGAAGATTCGAATGGTTTCTGGAAGAAATTCAAATATGATGAAAAAGGAAATCTGATAAAATATGAATATTCGAATGGTTTCTGGAAGAAATTCAAATATGATGAAAAAGGAAATCTGATAAAATTTGAAAATTCGAATGGTTCTTGGGAAAAATCTGAATATGATAAAAAAGGACAAGAGACAAAATCTGAAAATTCGAATGGTTTCTGGGAAAAATCTGAATATGATGAAAAAGGAAATCTGATAAAATTTGAAGATTCGAATGGTTTCTGGGAAAAATCTGAATATGATGAAAAAGGAAATCTGATAAAATATGAAGATTCGAATGGTTTCTGGAAGAAATTCGAATATGATGAAAAAGGAAATCTGATAAAATTTGAAGATTCGAATGGTTTCTGGGAAAAATCTGAATATGATGAAAAAGGACAAGAGACAAAATTTGAAGATTCGAATGGTTTCTGGAAGAAATTCGAATATGATAAAAAAGGAAATCTGATAAAATTTGAAGATACAGATGGAATTCCGAAATATAATTTCTCTTTCAAAATAAATAAAAGGTAAAATTATGAAGTGGTTCACATCAGATTGGCATCTTGGTCATGAAGCGATTTTAAAATTAGATAATAGGCCTTTCGAAAATCTGTTTGAAATGCAAAAAACAATTGCAGATAATATCAATGATAGCGTATTAGAAGATGATATTTTATATGTGATCGGTGATGTTGCATATCGAACATTCAACATGCAAGCTAGTTTAGTGGAGAGATTTCTTGATTCAATGAATGTCAAAAGAAAGATTTTAATCATTGGCAATCATGATAAAATGTTATGGGAGAATTATATCGACTGTGGTTTCGAATCGATTCATACATCATTGGAGTTAGATGATCATGTTCTGATTCATGATTCTTCAGTGGCTGGCTGTTTCAAAGATAAAAAATTTATATGTGGTCATAGTCACAATCTCTTTAAAAAATGCAATAATGTGGTAAATGTCGGATGTAGTTGTTGGAACTATAAACCAGTTAAATTTGATGAGATACATCAATTATTTTATGAAACTGGTGTATATGGTTTAATTAACGTCAAATAAGAGAGGGTAAGATGTTAACAAATAATCATGTGATTATCGATATCGAGACTGCTGTTGATAAAACAGCGATAGAGAAATCTGTCGGAAAGCATTTAGGATTCACCACATATGACGAATACTTAGAACATGAAAAACAATTCGTTAAACCGGGAAAGCAATATTTCCCAAAACCAATTTTTCATAAAATAAAAGTAATTGGTATGTTATTTATTGGTGCGTCAATGGCGATGAAGTATATTGATTTTTCACACGAAAAAGATAGCGAAACATATATCTTAAACGATTTTTGGAATATATTAGGAAGATGTGAATTACCAACGATTGTTGGATTTAATTCTAAGAGATTTGATATTCCTGTCATATCTGCGAGAACAGGTAAACACATGGTAGAGTTGTCTAATGTGTGGTCTGAAATAAAAAGATTTCATGACGTATCTGATAATTGGGAAAAATATGGTCCTAATTATTTCAATCGTTTCTCGAAATATCATATCGATTTGATTGAACATTTTGGTCAACCATATCCAACATTGATTGAATTATGTTCACTATACGATATACCAGTTAAAACAACTGGTCATGGTAGCAAAATAGATGATATGACTAATGATGAAATCAGAATATATTGTAAAGAAGATGTCATTTCGACATCGAAAATTTGGTCGTATCATATGTTAAAGAATGATCAAGAATTCGATATCAATGACTTCCATTTATTTAATAGAGAAATCAAAAAGGTGGATAATAATGAAATATCATAAAGAAGATTTAAAAAAAATGGAAAAAATCCTTCGAGAAAATGCGGAAGTATATTTTAAAGATAAAAAAATTCAATTAAAACGTCCAGATGAAGTAGTCAAATATTTAGAAGGGTGTTTATCGAATTCTATCGATAAAGAAATATTCGGTTGTATTTTTATGAACAATAAGAATTTCGTATTATCTTTCGAGATATTATTTGAAGGAACAATTGATTGTTCAGTGGTTTATCCAAGAGAAATAATGAAAAGATGTTTGGAATTAAATTCTAATTCCATACTTGTTTGTCATAATCATCCAGCTGGAGCAACTGAACCATCATCATCTGATCACAATTTGACAGTAGAATTGAAGTCAGCTTGTGATGCATTGGATATCCGTTTGCTCGATCATATTATCTTAGGAAGACCGGGCGAAAGTTATTCTATGAAAGATAATGGAGATATGAGATTATGAAAATTAAGAGAAGTATAACAATCGAAATTGCTATAATTGGTGATAAAATGTCTCCTGGTAATACCGGTGAATATGAATACAAATTAGATAATATAATTGAATGTTTAGAGAATGATGTTAATTATCATATAATTGATCCAGATAATGATATAGTATATCTTGATCATGATGTATTCGATAAAGCTTCAATATCATGTAACATAACTAAATCTAAAACAGAAATAATCGATTGAATTATATTTCGAGAAATTAATTGTCGTTGTAAAAAATGGAATGATAAAAAATGATTTGAAATTAATTATGTCTAATAGAAAATTAAGGAGTGCATCATGCATACAGAATCAAGTGAATTGGTTGGTACAATTGTTAAAATCAAAAAAGATGTAGAACATCCTCATGTAAAAAATTTCGGAGGAAGTGATTTCATAGTAGAAGATTGGTGGGATAAACTAACTGGTGAATCTTGGATGAATACTAATGGAAATCCTGCTTGTTTGATATATGCAATGCGTGTTGGTATGTCATTAAAAGATAAAAAACCATGTGATGATGAAGTGGTATATGGTAAAATTAATGGTATGGGTCATCTAGTCCATATCAGTGAAATAGAGGAATAAATCATTATGAGAAAAATAAATTATAATTTTAATTTAGATGAAGAACATTCGAAACTTTTGTTCCAAAGTATCGATTTAGAATAATAAAATATAACCATAATATACAAGATTATATTGAAGCTTGTGGTGATGATGTATGTATTAGATTTTTTCACACACAAATAAAAAAATTAGAACATATCCGTAAATCAATATCATTATCAACCAAAGACTTGGGAGAAATCGATGGGTAAAATGTCAGATTTGGAAATAACTATTCGTGAAGCAGCTGAACATTATTATAAAGGCAATCCAATCTTAACCGATATAGAATTTGATAAATTACTGGACGAATTGAAAGAATCGATTCCAGAACATCCGATTCTAAAAGCTGTTGGTTTTGGATATATGCCAGAACCTGGTGAATTGAAAGTGGGACATATTGGTGATACTGTTGGTAGTCTGGCTAAAGTTAAAATTGCAGATATCAACAAAGATCGGCAATTGTTCGATGATGATTTCGTATCAATGCCGAAATTAGATGGTTCATCAATTGTTGCACATTATCGACATGGTTTGTTGGATGTGATTTTAACAAGAGGTAATGGGGAGTATGGAATCGATGTCACAAAGAATCTCTATCCGAATCTTCCATATAAAATCGATAATTATGGACATGAACTACTTATCATACGAAACGAAGCTGTTTTAACATATGAAGATTTTGAGGGGATGGAAGGGAGCAATCCTCGTAATAAATGTGCAGGGATGATTCAATCTAAGAATAGTTATTCTAGAGAAGAATTAGATAAAATCACAATCATACCATATTCAATAATTGTCTGTGAGAAGATTCATGATCCTTTCATCGAAACAAAAACTGGACAATTAGAATATTTGAAAGAAAACGGTTTTCATGCAATTCCTTACTTGAATGTTTCATTTAATGATATATATGATAACATTTTAAATAAAGATTATGCACCAGAATCATTTCAGAAATTAGAAAATGGCAAAACTTTTCCTATCGATGGCGTTGTTATGGTTAATAATAAGATAGTAGCTCAACCATTCCAACACGATAGTTCAGATCCATTTCAATATTATTCTTTGAATCCATCTTCTTCATTAGCATTTAAATATGCGGATGAAACAGTTAGAACTGTAGTAGAAGATATTAATTGGCAAATGTCAAATGGAAGCAAATTTATTCCTGTTCTGAAGATCAAAGAAGTTAATATTGATGGTGTGAAAATAAACAATGTCACATCTAATAACTATCAATGGTTGAAAGATAGAAAATGTGGTATTGGTGCAGAGATCGAAGTTAAAAGAGCCAATGAAGTAATTCCTAACATGCATATGGTTATCAAAGAAAGTGAAGAATATGATGCTCCATGTCATTGTCCAGCATGTGAATCATTATTAGGAATAAACGGTGTAGATATCGTATGTATAAATGAAGAATGCCCACAAAAAGTAATTGGGCTAATTTATAAAATCTGGGAATATATTAAACCAGATGGTGCGAGTGATGCATGTTTTGACATTTTCTTAAATGAATATGTCATGTTAAACGATGGCGATGATCTTTTCGATAAAATGTCAAATCTTTTGAAATCAAATTGTATTGTTGGAAATTCAAATCATTACCATCAATTGATTCAGAAGGCAATTGATCGCTTTAAAACTTTCAATGTCGATCTTCCTGACATTATCAAAATGTCAAATATTTCCACATTGGGAATGAGAATTGGCAAAAAAATCAAAGGAACAATTGATTTTAAATCATTCATAGATGTTATCAAATCAAATGGAAAATTCTCCAGTGAAGTATTTAAATTTGCTGTGATGAATGATAATATCAATCGGGGTAAATTAAAACTTTTAATCCAATTATGGGATAATAAATTCATATTGGAAGAGGATAAGAATAATATTATGGATGAGTATAGGATAGCAGCTACAGGAGTGATGTCAATTCCTAGATCTAAATGGTTTAAAGAAATGGCTAAATATGGTGTGGAAAAAGTATCTGTCGGTAAGAATTGTCAGTATTTAGTTTGTAATGAAAAATCTGATAGTTCTTCATATAAGAAAGCAGAGAAATTAAATATTCCAATTGTTTCGGAAGGTGAATTTTTGAAAGATGTTTTAAAAATTGTATCATGATCAAATATTTAAAGGATTTATTCAAATGTTGTGATCACAATTGGGAAGTGATCGGTGATAATAATAATTATAAACAAATCTCTCCGAATACATTGATTATTTCAATGTGTACAAAATGTCAAAAGTTAAAATATGAAAAATTTGATGTTCGTCATGAGAGAATTAAACTTTAAAAGGAGATTGAAATGTCGTATTTAGTTATTCTGATTATTGGTTTTTGTGGTGGTTTCTTTTTCGATCAAATCAAAAATGAAGTTAAGAAATTTATCGATACACGAAATCGATTGAAGGAAGATAATGATGGCTGATATCGCATATTGGTTAACATGGATTGTAGTCGGTATCATCATCGGTATGATATCGGCTTGGGTGAAAGTGAATTATTTTGATTAATTTTCAATGGGAGAAATGAGAAATGTCTGAAGAACAAAATGGTGCTTTTGTAAATAGTCTAAAGCGTAATAACAAGCAAATTAAAGCAGATCGTGCAGAAGCAATCGGCGAAGATGCAGAAATGGCGTATCGTCGAACTGTTGAAGATATGGAAATCACATTGAAGAGGCTTCGTCGTAAACAGGATAACATGTTAGATATGTCTCCTGAAAATGCATTTAGTCTGAAGATGGCTAATGATTTCGATGCACAAACATACACTGATGTTGATTTGGAAGTTGGTGTTGAAATTCGAAATACTGAAATCAAGTTAGATATTGCTAAAAAACGTTTTACTTATTTATTCGGAGGAGAATAAAAAATGGGCGGTGGTTCATACAGTTCAGTTTCTCGCTCGACAAGAGCTACAGATAGTGGTTTTTATACAAAATCTTCACAACAAATTTTCACAGAAAGATCTATCAATAACGCAATGAATCCACATGGGTTGAGTGTTAGAGAAAGTCGTGATAGCGAAGAACATCCAAATTCAATTGCAATAATTGTAGCATTGGATGTCACCGGATCAATGGGTTCAATTCCTCATCAGTTGGTGAAAGAAGGATTGCCACATATGATGCAGAACATTTTAGATGCTGGTGTCCCTGATCCACAAGTATTATTTCTTGGGATCGGTGATCATGAATGTGACAATGCCCCCCTACAAGTTGGACAATTTGAAAGTTCTGATGAACTGATGGATAAATGGTTGACTACTGTTTATCTTGAAGGTGGTGGTGGTGGAAATGATGGGGAAAGTTATTTGCTGGCGTGGTATTTAGCCTCCAAGCATACCGAAATTGATTGTCTTGAAAAGCGTGGCAAGAAAGGAATTTTGTTTACGATTGGTGATGAACCGACATTGAAAGAGCTTCCAGCTTCTACGTTAAAATCACTGATGGGAGATGGTCAATATAGTGATATGTCCCTTCATGAATTGCTTGATATGGTTCGTGAATCATATCATACTTTCCACATTCATGTGAAGGAAACATCTTCTGGTTCACGTCAGAGAGTGATCGATGGATGGAAACAATTGTTAGGAGATGATCTCCTTGAAGTACAAAGTAAAACAATTATTCCAGAAGTGATTGCGGCGAAAGTTGCAGAGATTTGCAAAAATCAATCAGATGTGAAAGTGGTAGAAAAAGTAGAGCTGACTGAAGTTAATTTAGTTGAGCCTAAACAGGAAGAATTGATGCTATGATAAATGCAGTCATCGGGATGGGATTCGGTGATGAAGGGAAGGGTTGCACAGTCGATTGGCTGTGTAGCCTTTATTCTGATTCACTTGTGGTGAGGTATTCTGGAGGACATCAAGCAGGTCATCACGTTAAACATGATGATAAAGAACATATATTTTCAAATTTTGGTTCCGGTTCTTTACGGGGAAATCCTACATATTGGTCAGAGAAATGTACTATTGATCCAGTGGGAATCCGTGAAGAATATAAAAAATTATGTGAAATTGGTATTCTGCCAAAACTTTACATAAATAAAAATTGTCCGGTTACAACACCAGAAGATAAGCTTGCTAACATGACCAACAAGACCACATTGGAACATGGTAGTTGTGGTGTAGGATTTTTTGAAACATTAAAAAGGCAAAAAGCAATGTATTCATTAATTGCCGGTGATCTTTTTTGTCAATCAGCGATGGAATTTAAATATGCTGAAATTCAAAAATTCTATGATAATGTCAACACAATTTTAAGTGAATCGTTTTTTGAATCAGTTGAATGGATGAAGCGATGTAATCTCATTACTATTGTCGATGGATTGCCTTCGAATCAAAGTATAATTTTCGAAGGATCACAAGGTTTGTTATTAGATCAAAACATTGGATTTTTCCCTCATGTTACACCATCGGATGTTGGTGATAAATATTTCAGGGATGAATACATATCAATTGATCATCATTATTTTGTCACAAGGGCATATCAGACTAGACATGGAAATGGGCCCATGACTGATAAAGGAGAAATTCAATTTGTAGAAAAAGAAATATTTGAGAAAACAAATAAAGAAAATCAATTTCAGAATAAGATGCGGGCTACTATGCTTGATCTTGATTTGTTGAAATGGGGATTGGATAGAAATGGTAAAGTTTGTGGGGATAAAACCATAGTCATTACTTGTTTGGAACATTTAAAAGTTTGGTCATTTTGGCATGATGGTCAAGTTTTTACAACGAATTCGAAAAAAGATTTTTGTGTGAAAATCAAAAATATTTTAGAATTCGACAATGTTGTGATGTGTGATAATTATACATTCACATAAACGTTTCAAAAAAGAAAGTCGCTTACACAGGATTTTCTTTTTTGTTAATTTATCCCTTTAAAAACGCTATATCGTTAAATTAATCTTTCTAACTATCCGTTATTATATATATTAATTAGTGCTACAAAGAATTAATCTTTTTAATTTAATAATATCAGGAGGATATTATGAATTGCGAATATACATTATTTAAAGCCAGATTTGGATTTTCCAAAATCTGGTGTGATATCAGCGGGGGTTTGATTTCTCTCGTTGGTATCA
>Ga0164315_10000823_pt1 | contig 22461 bp, 22 predicted proteins | sample GuaBasSedimGuay6_FD_113737 | JGI IMG/M metagenome (GOLD analysis project Ga0164315, IMG submission 113737) | Subseafloor sediment microbial communities from Guaymas Basin, Gulf of California, Mexico - Guay6, Core 4569-2, 0-3 cm | ecosystem: Environmental > Aquatic > Marine > Hydrothermal vents... | reverse complement strand
TGCACATGTGCAGTGGTCACCTGTCTCAACCACAATAACCAGGGCAAACCAGCATGAGTCGATTTAGCGACAGAGCCCTGCATATCGAATTGAAAAGCGCTCTTCGCTGTTGCTGTCCACTTTTCACACAATCTCAATTCAGAAGAATCACCGGTACGCGGATTATCGTCGCGCAGAAAGTCAACATAGGTATAGTCTTCATGAGTGGGCCAGTGGCGCATAAAATCGCGTAAAAACACATCCCAGTTATTAAGTCCGTAACGCTCCATATAGCTGATTGGCAACGAAAAATTATGATCGACACCAATAATAACCGCTTGCTCACCCTGTAGCGCCTGTTGACAGAACTGGGTGACTTCACGCCGCGACCAGTTTTTAGTTCCCGGAGTGGGAGGCCTTACTTTTTGTGGTTCACCACGCGGTATCTGTGCTGATATGTCTGGCGACATATTGGCATCATTTACCTCATACACCTGCAATGCCCTGAGGCGACTTTCCGGCGCCTGGGCGCCGGAATAGTCAATACCTATATACCGTTCAAATCTCACCTTTGCCGCTCCTGTACTTATTGCCTACAGCTATGACATACAGCCCATGGACAAGCGCTCCTGTCCATTGATATCGACCCGAGTACTGACCTGCCTAAAACCCGCCGATACCAGCAAGTCTCTCACTGCATCCCGTTGCTGGAAGCCATGCTCAAGCAATAGCCAGGCATTTTTGGTTAAATGCCGACCTGCCTTAGCTATTATTATTTTTATGTCGGCCAGGCCGTGATCTTCTGCCACCAGCGCCGATGCTGGCTCAAAACGGACATCGCCCCTGTCCAGGTGTGGGTCGTGAGGTTCGATGTAAGGCGGATTACTCACTACTAAATCAAATTCCCGATCGGGAATACTCTCAAACCAGTCACTTTGTATAAGCGACACATTGTTAAGGGCAAGCTGCTGACGGTTTTTTTCAACCAGCCTGAGGGCATCCGCCATAAGATCCACAGCAAGTATTTGCCAACCGGGCCGTTCACTGGCCAGCGCCAGCGCTATGGCTCCAGTGCCAGTACCGAGATCAAGTACACAGGCATCAGTTTTATCAATCACTGCCAATGCCGTTTCAACAAGTAATTCAGTCTCCGGTCGGGGTATCAAAGTGCTGGCATTTACCTGCAGTGACAGCGACCAGAATTCTTTTGTGCCAGTCAGGTAGGCAACCGGTTCGCCCTTTTGACGACGGAGCAATAATTGCTCGAAGGCATGCTGTAGACTCGGCTCCAGTTCCTGCTCCGGCCATGTATACAGATAACTGCGCGGTTTATTGAGCACATGGCCAAGCAGAATCTCAGTATCCAGACGGGGCGTATCGCTTATACCTTGCAGCCTTGCAGCCTGCTTTAGCAGCGCGGCGATGCTCACCCTGCTGGCTGACATTTATTCTGCCAGGGCAGCCAATTGTTCAGTTTGGTGCTCGGTGACCAGGGGCTGGATGACCTGATTGAGATCGCCCTGCATGATTTCGTCAATTTTATACAGGGTCAGATTAATACGGTGATCTGTCACGCGACCCTGGGGGAAATTATAGGTGCGGATACGCTCAGAGCGGTCACCGCTGCCCACCAGATTGCGGCGCAGGTCGGATTGCTCCTGAGATTGTTGTTCCTGCATACTATTGAGAATACGCGCCTGCAATAGCGCCATCGCCTTGGCCTTGTTTTTGTGTTGCGAACGCTCATCCTGGCATTCCACCACGGTACCGGTGGGCAAATGGGTGAGGCGAACAGCGGAATCGGTTTTATTGACGTGCTGTCCGCCGGCCCCCGATGCCCGATAGGTATCAACGCGCAAATCTGCTTTATTGATGTCAATGCCTTCGACTGCATCTGCTTCGGGCAAAATCGCTACGGTGCAGGCCGACGTATGCACCCGCCCCTGGGATTCCGTTTCTGGCACTCGTTGTACGCGGTGAGCGCCCGACTCAAATTTTAGCCGAGAATATACCTGGTTGCCCACAATACGGACAATAATTTCCTTGTAGCCACCGTGCTCACCCAGGCGCTCGCTGATAAGTTCCACTTTCCAGCGTTGGGAGTCAGCGTAGCGAGAGTACATGCGAAACAGGTCACCAGAAAATATCGCCGCTTCGTCTCCGCCAGTACCGGCACGGATTTCCAGAAAGACATTGCTTTTGTCATGGGGATCTTTTGGCAGCAGTAGCGTTTGCAAGGTTTGCTCAAGATCAGCCAGATCCGCTTCACCCTGATTGATCTCCTGTGCGGCCATTTCGCGCATCTCAGCATCATCGTCCTTGAGCATAGTGCGTGCTTCTTCAACATCACCGGACACCTGCTCAAAGCGCTGGTAAGCAAGGGCGACCGGCCCCAGCTCGGCATACTCCATCGACAGCGTACGAAAACGATTTTGCTCGGCAATTACTTCTGCGTCGCTGAGCAAGTGTCCGACTTCGTCGTATCGTTCGGTGAGATGATCAAGTTTTTCAAGTAACGACGCTTTCATTGGTCATCCTGTTCGTCAGTATCGGCAGCATTTTCAGAGAGTTCATCAACTGGATCAGGCAAACCAAACAGCTCGTGGGTCCAGCGAATACGTTGGTGATGGCCAAGTTCACCTGCCTTTTTAAGCCGTGTGGTTGGCGTGTGCAGCAGCTTATTAGTGAGACCATGAGCGAGCTGGCGAAGCACCTGCTCAGGTGCCTGGCCCTGGTTTAATGCCACCAGCGCTTTACCCAGTTCCGCATCACGTACTGCGCCGACAGTGCCGCGAAACGCGCGAATCGTACCCGCTACATCCTGACCTCGCAATTGTTTTTGCCAGCTTATAACACCCTCGTTAATAATGGTTTCCGCCTGATTAGCGGCATCCTCACGCTGACGCCTGTTCACTTCAATCACCGATTTTAGATCATCGACGGTATATAAATAGATGTCATCGAGCTGCCCCACCTCTGGCTCTATATCTCTGGGCACGGCAATATCTACCATGAACATCGGTTTATGTTTACGCTTTTTGAGCGCCGATTCCACCGCGCCCTTGCCAAGTACCGGTAATTGACTGGCAGTAGAAGAGATTACGACATCGGCTTCATGTAGCCGATCATGAATATCGGACAGCAATATAGCATCAGCAGAAAATATTTCGGCCATCTCCTGAGCGTGAGACAAGGTTCGATTGGCAACTGTAATCTGGCCTACCCCCTGCTCACGCAAGTGCCGAGCCAGCAACTCTACTGTTTCGCCAGCACCAATCAATAACGCGTGCACATCTTTCAAGTGTGCAAATATCTGCTGAGCCAAGCTCACCGCAGCATAAGCCACCGATACCGGGTTTTCGCCAATAGCAGTTTCGGTACGCACTCGTTTAGCGGTAGCAAATACCTGTTGAAATACCTGCTGCAGATGTCCGGTCACTGTGCCCGCTTTTTGTGCCACTGCGAATGCAGATTTCATCTGGCCCAGAATTTGTGGTTCACCGAGCACCATCGAATCAAGGCCACTGGCAACTTTCATCATATGACGCACCGCTGCATCATCTCGATAGGTATAACAGCTTGCCTCAAAATCACTGAGCTCCAAACCTCGCTCTTTGGCCAACCACTCCAACATAGTGGTGTCTGACTGTAGATCACCACTGGCATAAAGCTCCGTACGGTTACATGTGGACAGAATGGCAAAATCTTCACCGCCAACGCCGGCCAGACCATCCTGTAAAGCCGTCGTCATTAACTCGGGGGCAAACGCCACCCGTTCGCGAGTTTCCAGCGCGGCTGTGCGATGATTGATTCCCAATGCTATAAGCGCCATAGGCGACCAGTGCTCACTGTTTTTGACCCCCCAATGAAACTAAGGAGCACAAAACTGTCTTAACTATACTTGCTACAATAGACTCAATATTAAATTCGGTAACAGATCCTGTTAACCCAGGAGTATTTTAACATGCGTATACAAACCCAGCTGTCAAGTCTGCTGCTAGCGAGTCTGTTAGCAATGACGGGCTGTGGAACGCAGCAAATCGAGCAGACTTCGACTATGGACAGTCAGCCTGTGGGTGCCCGTCACTCAAGCCCCCACTTGCAAACAGACGACGATAGTGTAAATGCTAACAATACTGATCTGAACAACGCTGATCCTGCCGACCCACCGGTTGATTATCCCGTTCGGCCCTTTCCAACTCAAACATTTTACCAACTACTCGTAGCTGAATTCGCTGGTATGCGAGGCGATGTTCAACTGGCAGTGGATAAATATATAGAGCAGGCACAGATCACACGCGACCCCAATGTCATAGAAAGAGCCGTGCGCACGGCCTCGTTTGCCCGCAAAACAGCTGCGCTACAGGAATTGAGCGATTTGTGGATAGAAGTCGATCCGGAAAGTATTGAGGCACGCAAGTTGGCTTTTTATTACCTGACTCGCGATGGCGATGTGGAAAACGCTTTTAAATATGCAAAACTTATATTGCAACAGGGTGATGGCGAGCCTCTAGTCGTGCTGCCCGGATTCGCCAGAAAAATTAGCTTTGACAGGCGCAAACTGTTGTTGGGGGAATATACTCTACTAGAACGCACCTATCCCGATAATCGCAACATCCTGCTCGGAAAAATGCAACTGGAAAGCCAGCAGAACGATATTAAGCAGGCATTAAAAACAGGTAAAAAATTACTACAACTGGAGCCAGACAATGAAAGTGCCCGTCTGGCTATCGCGCAGATGTTGTATCAACATGGCGAGCATAAAAGCGCTATAGCCATCCTTGATCAGGGCATTGACCGCAACCCCCAAAGTAAAAAGCTCCACCTCCAGTTGATTCGGTTTGTGGCGGAAACGGACCTTGCTGAGGCCCAGCGAAAAATGACTCAGCTGGTAGCAGACCATCCAGATGATGTAGATCTGCAGTTCACCTTCGCCCTGCTCAATAAACAGCTGGGCTTACGGGATGAAGCGAGCCAGACTTTTCACGAAATGATTACGCTCAACCGACGGGTTGCTGACGCCCATTATCAACTGGCGATCATGGCCGAAGAGGATGGCCACACCGCCGAAGCAATATCCCATTACACCCTGGTGGGCGAAGGCCGAAATCTGCTACCCGCCACGGCACGCTTGACACAACTCATGAGCGATAGTGGCCAGATCACCGAAGCACGACTATACCTGCACCGACTTCGCCTAGAGCATCCCGAATTAGTAGTGCCATTTTACCGCATGGAATCCGAGCTACTCGTGGAGGTGGAACGCTACCACAGTGCATATACTTTACTGTCAGAAAGTCTCGTAGAATATCCTGAAAATTTTGATTTACTGTACACACGCTCACTGGTTAGCGAAAAACTCAATGACATCGCCAGTATGGAGCAGGACCTACGCACGATATTAAACCAGGACGCCGACAACGTCTCGGCATTAAACGCACTCGGCTATTCACTGGCAAACCACACTGATCGCTATGACGAAGCCCTGGTACTGGTTAGCCAGGCACTGGCTATCAAGCCGGACGATCCGGCAATCATTGACAGCATGGGCTGGGTTTTATACCGCCTTGGCAATAATGAAGAAGCTCTGGTTCGTTTAAGAGAGGCGTTTAACACCATGCCCGATCCCGAAGTGGCTACCCACCTGGGTGAGGTTTTGTGGATAAGCGGAGAGAAAGATGAAGCCATGAGCGTTTGGCGAAACGCACTGGAGCTCGACCCCAACAGTGAATATCTTCTCGATACCCTGAACCGCTTCGAGGTGGAACTCTGAGTGTCGGGCTTATGGCCTCGGGTCCTCACCTGGACTTATTTCTCCCGGATATGCAATACATCTGCGCCGCTTAGCCTTCTGTTAAAAACCAAGCGAAAAGCGCTATATCTTATTGCCAGCTTAATATGCATCCAGGTCCTGCTTAGCGCCTGCAGTCAACAAGCAGTGCGCACCGAGCTAAGCGATCGCCCTGGGCCCTCGTGGCCTGCTCACCAGGCACGGATGCAAGCCATTACACAGTGGCATATTAAGGCCAAGATTGGCTATAAAAGTGTCTCAGACGGTGGCAGTGCCTGGCTTAACTGGCAACAACAAGATTACAGCTATCGGCTGCTGCTCAGTGGTCCTTTTGGGGCGGGCAGCGTACAGATCTTCGGAAACAAAGATACCGCAACACTCCGACAAGCTGATGCCGCTGATATTTCAGCCCATTCAGCAAGCGCTTTGTCGAGCAAATTATTTGGCTGGGACTTACCCATAGACGAACTCCCTTACTGGGTACGCGGTATTCCCGCCCCCGGCTCGCAAGTAAAAGCTCAAAAATTCAATGGAGAGGGCCTACTGGCAGCATTTCACCAAACCGGCTGGGATTTGAAACTAAGCAGATACCAGGACACCGAGGCAGGCAAGCTACCCGGCAAGTTAATCGCCACCCAAAGAGAGTTGCGCTTTACACTACTGATCAAAGAACATGACTTCTCTACTAGCCAACCTCCTTTTTGATACTGACTTACAATCCTCCTAAACTTACGGCCCCTAACTTACAATGACCGACTAACGGATAGTATGCTTACCTGACAAACACATGGAAAAACTGGTTTTCTACAGTCTGTCAGGAGGTAACCTGTGGTTCTAATCCGTACAATAGCTTTATCTTGCCTGGACATTAACTTTCCGACATTCTAATGCTGCAACTCCCCGCACCAGCCAAACTCAATTTATTTCTGCACGTTATCGGTAGGCGTGCTGATGGCTACCACGATATACAGACATTGTTTCAACTGCTCGACTACAGTGATGAACTAACCTTTGAAGCACGGGCAGATAAGACCATTACCGTGACTACATATAATGAGCAGTTCGACCCGCAAACCAATCTCGTCACACTGGCTGCACAGCAGCTGCAGCGTCAATCAAGCTGTCAACAGGGCGCAAATATCTCGCTGCTCAAACGTTTGCCGCTGGGCGGAGGGTTGGGCGGCGGTAGTAGCGATGCTGCCACCACATTGATCGGCCTTAACAAGCTCTGGAAGCTCGGGTACAACAGAGATGACCTGGCGAAAATCGGCGTAAAACTTGGTGCCGACGTACCCATTTTTGTTTACGGGCACACGGCCTGGGCGGATGGGATTGGGGATGTGCTCAGCGCTGTAAAAATGCCCGACCTGTGGTACCTGGTGCTGGCTCCCAATTGTCAGGTATCAACCGCAGCAATATTCAACGATGAGGAATTGACAAGAAACGCACCTCCCATCACAATACGCGCCTTTCGCGAGCACGGTGCTGATAATAGCTGTCAGATAGTCGTTGAAAAACGCTATCCCGAGGTCAAAGCCGTTAGGCTCTGGTTGAGCAAATATGCGGCTGCGCAGATGACCGGTACCGGCTCCTGTGTATTCGCCAGCTTTACTGATCAGGCCCAGGCAGCCGCAGTTCTCGCAGAAAAACCTGAGCAGTGGCGTGGCTTTATAGCACGGGGTGTCAATAAATCCCCCGCCTACTGCCAGTAACGCAAAAAGCTATCAAACGCAGACAGATAAAACTGCTAGCACATACAATTGGGGCGTGGCCAAGTGGTTAAGGCAACGGGTTTTGATCCCGTCACTCGGAGGTTCGAATCCTCCCGCCCCAGCCATTCTTCATAACCACGATTACTGAGCGCAACCGCCGAAACCAGGACACCGTCATGGCCAACCTAATGCTCTTTACCGGTAATTCAAATCCGGAACTGGCCTCTGAAATCGCCAGTTTCATGAGGATTACTGTTGGTCAGTCAGTAGTATCGCAATTTTCGGATGGCGAAATAAACGTAGAAATTAAAGATAATGTGCGCGGTCGCGACGTCTTTATACTGCAATCCACCTGCGCGCCAACCAACAAAAACCTTATGGAACTGGTGTTGATGATCGACGCGCTGCGCCGTGCTTCGGCGGGCAGAATTACCGCAGTAGTACCCTACTTCGGTTATGCTCGACAGGATCGCCGGGTACGTTCAATCCGGGTACCGATCAGCGCCAAAGTGGTGGCTGATATGATCAATAATGTCGGTGTCACCCGCGTGCTCACTGTTGACCTGCACTCGGAACAAATCCAGGGCTTCTTCGACTGCGCGGTTGAAAACGTTTACGGCGCACCGGTACTGCTCAACGATATCAAACAACAAAATTACCAGGATCTCATCGTAGTGTCCCCGGATATTGGCGGTGTTGTACGGGCACGCGCCGTCGCCAAGCAACTGAATACAGACCTGGCTATCATCGACAAACGCCGACCCGAGGCCAACCAGGCCCAGGTAATGAATATTATTGGCGATGTGGCCGGACGCACCTGTCTGCTGGTGGACGATATTGTCGATACGGCTGGCACATTGTGCAAAGCCGCCGATGCTTTGAAAGAACAGGGGGCCAAACAGGTAGTCGCCTATTGCACTCATCCAGTGTTGTCCGGCACTGCGATTGATAACCTGACCAATTCCGAGCTGGATACCCTGGTTGTCACTAATAGTATCCCACTCAGCAAAGAAGCTACGGACTGCGACAAGATACGCCACCTGTCGCTCGGTCAAATGCTCGCCGAGGCCATTCGCCGGGTCAGCAATGAAGAATCCATCAGTGCGATGTTCGATTAACGCTGCCTTTACCAACATTGCTTTATCAACTCTGTTGAATCAGCATTATCAAATCAAACATGCATGGATAAACCAGTCACGGCATGCTGCCATGGCTAAACATTAATACCGCCGTTAATTTGGTCGCAAAAATTATCGCGGTTCTAACTAAGGAGTTAAGGCAATGGTCGATTTTGTACTCAATGCCAAAAACCGGAACGAAGTAGGGAAAGGTGCGAGCCGCCGCCTGCGTCGTCTGGCCAACGAAGTGCCTGCCATCGTTTATGGCGGCAAAAATGCACCCCAAAAAATCGCGCTTACACACAATGAATTGAGCCACGCGCTGAATAATGAAGCCTTTTATTCGCATATTTTGACGTTGAATATCGATGATAAAAGCGAAGATGTGATTCTAAAAGATGTGCAGCGCCACCCGGCCAGACCCATCATTCTGCACGTAGACTTTCTGCGCGTGAGCAAAACCCAGAAGCTTACTACACGCGTACCGCTGCATTTTATTAATGAAGAAGCCTGTGTCGGCGTAAAAATCGAAGGCGGCATCATTGCCCGCAGCATGACCGATCTCGAAATCGAATGTCTGCCTGGCGATCTGCCTGAGTATATCGAAATCGATATGCTGGAAGTTAGTATCGGCCACATAATTCATATATCCGACCTTGCTATTCCTGACGGCGTGGAAAGTGTTGCCTTGCAACATGGTGAAGGCCATGACTTGCCTGTTGCTACGGTTAACAAGAGGAAGGAAGAAGAAGTACTTGATGATGTTGGGGTTGATGAGGCTGAAGCTGATGCCGAGACACCTGAACAAGGTGGCGATGACGAAGCTGGCGAAGAGGAATAACTTCCTCTTTCAAAGCCCGAGGGAATTTGCTTGGACATTGCGGTAAAACTCATTGTGGGGCTGGGTAATCCTGGTCCCGAATATGAGCATAGCCGCCATAATGCCGGCGCTTATTTTGTTGCCGAAGTGGCGCACAAATATAACGCGAGCCTGCAAACCCAGGATAAATTTTTTGGCGCCACTGCACGGATATCTATTGACGGTCAGGATACGCGGCTGCTAATCCCCAACACGTTCATGAACCTGAGTGGTCAGGCAGTTGGAGCTATGGCCGGGTTTTATAATATTCCGGCAGCGGAAATACTGGTCGCTCACGATGAACTCGACCTCAGTCCAGGCATTAGTCGGCTGAAAAAAGGTGGTGGCCACGGCGGTCACAACGGGCTTCGCGATATCATCAAAGCGCTGGCCAACAACAGGGATTTCGCCCGCCTGCGCATCGGTATCGGCCATCCTGGTCACGCTAGCGATGTCGTTGACTATGTACTACGTCGTGCCCCGCAAAATGAACAGGCACTGATTCAAGCCAGTATTGATGAAGCCCTGGACGCATTACCACTGGCAGTCTCGGGTCGCTGGAATGCCGCAATGACAAAGCTTCATAGCAACTGAGTTCAAACCAGTAAACATAAGTTCAAACCTGAAAACCACAGATAAACGAGGAACAAATGGGTTTTAAATGCGGTATTGTCGGCTTGCCCAACGTTGGCAAATCAACCCTGTTCAATGCGCTTACCAAGGCGGGCATCGATGCAGAAAACTTTCCTTTCTGCACCATTGAACCCAACACCGGTATCGTGCCGGTGCCAGACCCTCGTCAGGATGCCTTAGCCATCATCGTGCAACCTGAAAACATCATTCCCACCACCATGGAGTTCGTTGATATCGCGGGCCTGGTGGAAGGCGCGTCAAAAGGCGAAGGTCTGGGCAATAAATTTCTGGCGACTATCAGAGAAACCGACGCCATTGCCCATGTGGTACGTTGTTTTGAAGATGAAAACGTTATTCACGTTGCTAACCAGATAGACCCCATAGCAGACATTGAAATCATTAATACCGAACTGGCCCTCGCCGATCTGGATACCGTTGAAAAAGCCCATCAAAAGGCCGCCCGGGCCGCCAAGGGTAACGACAAAGAAGCGATTGCCCTGATTGCTTTGCTGGAAAACATCCTGCCTCACCTAAACGAAGCCAAACCATTACGTTCGATGGATCTGAGTGATGACCAGTTAGCGCTATTACGGGAATTAAATTTACTGACACTTAAGCCAACGCTTTATATCGCCAATGTCGCCGAAGATGGCTTTACTAATAATCCCCACCTTAGCGCCATTGAAGAACTAGCGGTGGCTGAGGGCGCCCAGGTTGTACCCATCTGTAACAAGCTCGAAGCTGAGATCGCCGAATTAGACGACGAAGACAAAGCCGAGTTTCTCGCCGACATGGACATGGATGAACCCGGCCTAAACCGGGTAATCTGGTCCGGTTACAATCTGCTCAGCCTGCATACATATTTTACTGCAGGGGTGAAAGAAGTTCGCGCCTGGACCATCCCTATCGGCGCCACCGCACCTCAGGCGGCTGGCAAGATTCATACTGACTTTGAAAAAGGTTTTATTCGTGCCGAAATCATCAGCTATGATGATTTTATCGCCTGCAACGGGGAGGCCGGAGCCAGGGACGCCGGAAAATGGCGCCTCGAAGGCAAAGATTACGTGGTAGCCGATGGCGATGTCATTCACTTCCGTTTCAATGTATGACCGCACACACCCTCAGCGGGCGATCGACCTACGGTTTCGTGCTGACCTTAACCGTCTGCGTATTGTGGGGGATATTCCCCATCGCAGCCAAATCAGTGTTGTTAGAAACCGACCCCTATACGCTTAATTTTTACCGCTTTTCTTTGCCATCTGTCATCCTGTGGATGTTTCTCCTGCGACGACGCCAACTACCCAGCCTCTGGCGCGGGGCACAACGCCCTTTGCTCAAGCGCGTCCTCATCGCCTCCTTTCTACTGATTGGCAACTACATCTTCTTTGCCTTCGCCCTTGGACACATCACTCCCAGCGGCGCACAGGTATTGATCCAGGCAGGCACCATGATGTTGTTGTTATCAGGTGTGTTCCTGTTTGGCGAACAATTCTCCACACGCCAATGGCTAGGTTGCCTGACCTTCATGGCCGGCCTCGTTAGCTTCTTCTTTTACCACATCCTCGACATGTTCGATGGATTTGGTAGTTATGCTATTGGTATGGGCCTCATGCTATTGGCAGCGGTGACCTGGGCCGCCTACGCTATTTTACAAAAGCCACTGCTCGACAAGATCAGCTCTGCACAAATTCTACTGGTAGTTTTTGCACTGGGGGTGGTGGTATTCCTGCCTTTAGCCGATCTGTCCGCCGTGCTAAGTATGTCCATATCAGCACTTATCGGGCTAAGTTTTTGCGTACTCAGCACACTGGTTGGTACCGCCTGCTTTGCCGAGGCTCTGGCCCACTGGGAAGCGTCAAAAATCTCCGCCACACTTACCACCATTCCCCTGTTCACCCTGCTATTTATGCAGGTACTAAGTCGCTACCCCGGTTTCAAAATAAGCGCCGAACCGATTAGCGGCTTGACCATTTTCGGTGCGCTTCTCGTCGTCTGCGGGGCCGGTATGGTCGCTATCGGTAAACGATAACCCCCCTGGCCAGTCCCGTATCACACCCATCTCACCTTGACAAAAAGCCCGAAAATCGCCAGAATTCGCGCCCTTCTCGAATCAACACTCTGTGGCTATGTAGCTCAGCTGGTTAGAGCACAGCATTCATAATGCTGGGGTCGGCGGTTCAAGTCCGCCCATAGCTACCATATAAAACAAGGGCTTACAGTCGACTTAGTCGGTGCAGGCCTTTTTTCTTCTTCCCACTGCGGGGAATTTGCGGGAGTTTTCACTCCTCAGCAACGTCAAGGTCGGTGTCGAATTGCCTGACCAGCTCACCTTCTCGACCGCTTCCAGCAATTCGCCGATCTCAGCCGCAGAATAATGCGTGGTGATCTGTCCATTTTTATGGCCTAACAATACCTGTCTCGTCTCATGACTTACACCTTGAGCACGTAACCGCCTACCAAAGGTATGCTTCAAGTCATGCACCCTCACTTGAGGAATTCCAACCTCCTCTCGTGCCCGACGCCAAGCCTTAGTATTGATACGATCAACCGGTTTACCATTCGAGTAGGTAAATACATGCTCTGGATGTTTTCCACGCTGACGATTGATCACCGCTCGCGCTTGGGTATTCATAACCACCAATCGATCTTCACCATTCTTAACACCCTCACCCGGTATTATGAAAACACTGGTTTTCAGTTCTGGAATTGATACTTCCCAATCCCACCTCAAACAAGTCACTTCCTGTTCTCGCGTTCCTGTGTTGACCTTAAATAACACCATATCTCTTAAATGTTCCGGCAAGCGCCCAAATAACTGCGCCTGCTCTTCCCACGATAAGGGATATGGCTTTCGGGCATCATCACAATCAAGCAATTGCAGCAAAGGTGCAGTTTGCAGCCAGGTCAAACCATATTCATCCCGCCATAATCGAGCAGCCAGATTCAAAATCCTTCTGACCACCGCCAAATCACGGTTAATGGTATTGGCTTTCATACCCTGCTTTCGACGATACTGGATAAATTTATCCAACGTCCCTTGATGAACCTGCCGCAACGGTAAATCACCGATGACCGTATCCAAAATCTTCAAGGATTGCGCGTAACGATCAATACTCCGTTTATGTTGATAATCCAACAAAAACTTGGTCGCCGCCTGCCGAAAAGAACGCTCAGGCCGAATGCCATAAACACTCGCTTTGCGCATTTCTTCCAATCGTCTAATCAGGTATTGCTCCGCTTCTTTGAGGTTACTTGTGTCAGTACTCTCGTGAAGTCGGCCATATCCTTTGATGCATTTATCAATGTGCCAGATGCCCTGTTTGCCTCGTTTGTAGAGGCCTGGGATTCGTTTTGACATAGTAGATCTCCTCTATGTTTCTGCGAACGCCCACAGCGGGACTTATAATCCTCCACCCAGCCATCTAATTCAAGTCGATCAAACGCAACTCCCTGCTTACCAATAGGCATTTCCGTCAAATATGGCCGCACCTCCTGATTAAACCTGTTGCGATCCATTCCCAGATAAAGCGGGGCATCACGCAAGCGAATCAATCGCGGGGGGAAAGGTAAAATATTTTTTTGATCACTTGTCATAAGACCACTTCTTAGTAGGCGTTCACAATGTATTAACGCAAACTAGATTAGCCTTGAGAGTAGAATTCACGAAGAACCTGAAATGGCAATGTCACTTCCCGCTTTGAGCACGAATTCCATTTATCAATTTTTTCAGGCCTGAATGCGGGTCTTCACTGTCGCTGGGATAGAGTTTCAAATGCTCAACAAAAATTTCGTAAATATCTTCCCAACTAAAATTATCTAATATACCTGTTTCATCCAACACCCCGACCAGGTAACGAATGGGGTCGTACTTTTCTACTGGTCGCCGGGGCTTGGCCTTTATTAAAGCCTTAGAAAGCGCCATAAAGAAACCATTGTCATCCATTAGCACACCTTGCGCGATCCTTCCCTGAACCACTGGTGAAACCATAACTGCCGGGTCAACCAATACCGCCTTAAACAAGGCATCATCACTTCCAGCCGCAACCTGACTCAACAACTCATCCATACTTTGATTGAACATATCCATAGCTCGACTATGCCCTTGCCAAGCAATTGTCATAAGCATGAGCAGGCCTTCATTATCCTGCTCTACCTCAACACCTTCGTACATTGAGGCTAACACCTGGTCATCCAAGGCTTCTTGGCTCATCGTCTCAGGTGAAGGCATGTCACCGGCCGTTTGCCCATCAAAGCAGCCATCTCGCTCAAAAGCTGATTAGCGGGTCTGTTATACAACCAGCCCCAGCTCCCTGTTTGCTGAACCCAAGATAACAGTTCAGATTTAACAGAATCAAAATTTTGAGCCTGAGGGTCGAACTTCTCAGCCGTTTTCAGTAAATTACGGCAAAGCTGGATAACTTTTTCCTTCGTGTATGCCTGACTCACAACTGCCTATTCCCCCTGACATAACTGGCAAATACCCACTACCAACCGCTTACCAACCACTAGGACACCATAATCCAGCCACTAAAACACCGCAATCACTCCATTCGCTTACCGCTGGCACACCGTAGAGAGAGCCGCTTGTGCTGCATAAATATGTCGCGCTAAGCAATATAGTCTGATGTCTATCAAATACGCAATAACGGCCGTTTTTATCAAAACGAGCTGCCGCGAACAGTTTAATGCCGATAACAACTTGGTTAAAAGCTAAAGACTGGAAGTACAGTTTCTTTAAATAAGCAGGCAGCCATAAAACCGATCAAACCGGTTCACCAGTCCAATATCAGCGTTAAGAAGGAATTTATCGATACCGTTTCTGTAACAAAGGCGCTCGGCAACACCCTTTCAAATCCATCTAGTAGCTTCGAAGAATCGCTGCCGGATGGCTAAAACCCCTAAATGGAGGCTCGGTTCACAAGAGTCTGTCACCGGCAGAAGTAGGCGCGCGCCAAAAACTACAACCCTGATAGTTTTTATATTAACTGCCTTAAATCTGGGTGACTGCCGGTATCGGCACACCAGAAAACCCGCCCGTCTTTGACCCAAAAATGACTTAGACAGCCTTTATCTCTCCAAACAGACGGATAAAGGGTCGGCCTACCGGAGTTCAATCGCGTAAGTTTCCAGTAAGGTCTATGAATAGATTGCAAAGACAGCGTGACAACATCTCCACAGCCACATGGACAACTGAAAAGAGACCATTTCGGCTTATTTACAGAGACCGCACAATATAGCTTACCTGTTGCAATTTCATCATTCTTTGGAGGCTTATCGACAATGTTGATTGTCGAAAAATGAACAGGTGGCAACGACTGTCTAGGAGGGATTACAGCGTCAGGCTGCTTTAAGCTTCCCCGAAAAAATCCAGCAATCCAATTAATTATTTTTTCAAACATATTCATCACGCTTTCCAATCATTGGGCGTTGTAACCGGTATTTCTCTTTCATCAACAGAAACTCCTTTTGCTCGCAATAAGGGCAGTCATGATTTATTTTTGACTGGTGACTACTTATTTCCATTTTCACAAAATCCACCTGATACATATCCCTTCTAAGTACTTGGGGAAAGCGGCGAAATGGTTTTATCAGGTCGAACAAGGTGGCGAGCGCAAAATCTGCCGTCGCACTGGTAAAGGGGCCTACACCCGGAGCCTCATCACCGCCATCTTCAAGGTATTTTTCCCTTAGTTCTTCTTCTGTTATGTCTGGATTTTGCCGCCGCTCAAGCTGGGTCTGAATCCATACTTCACAAATAACATCCTGGCAAAAAAGACACTGACCATCTTCCGGTAAAATTGTGCTGATACGTCCGAAATGATAGCGGAGAACAGGCTCTCCTGTTTTATCATCAAGGATGCGTCCTCCCAGTCCAAGATCGATCAAAACCTGGGCATATGCATAGAGAGCAATATTCATCACATCTCTACCAACGAAATCATCAGTACACCCAAATACGACATCACAACTGGCAAGTCCATCCAGTGCCAAAGGGTCTTCATCAACCTTTGACACAAAAACACCAGCATTTGTTGATAGCTCGAGGCCATCAATAAATGCTTTTAATTTTTGTACCTTTTTTTCTCCAACATCTTTTTTCCCGAGCCCTCTGACGCGATTTAGATTACTTAAGGCAAGCTCATCATCATCGATTAACACCAGCTCGCCAATACCGGCGCGCGCGCCCAAGGTTGCAAGCGGACTTCCTGTCCCTCCCGTTCCGACAATACCGACACGAAGAGATTTGATCTTATCGACAAAGGGTTTGCCGAAAGCGGCAGCCCCTCGCGCATGGACTTCCGAGTGATCGTCACTACTATTCTGATAACCGAATATCTGCAAAGGGTCAGATGTTACAAGGGTATGCCTTACTGGCACTGCAATATCCGGCGATGCTGCTGTTCTCACACGAGCTTCCCAGCATTTATTGGCCCAAAGCATCGCAACAAAGGTTATATGCTCACCGTTGCGGTTTTTTAACGCTTCTAAAAGAGTGAGTTCATTCCCGTCATCCTGGGCAGAAAACATGGCCTGACCCTGTGGATGATTGTGAACAAAGCCAAACACGAGACTTTCTTCCTCGCACTTCCTAAAGATTTCCCTTAGTGAGGCGAGGTTAAAATCAAAATGAATGGAGGACGAACTGTTAGTCCACGCTTCATCAAAAAATATCACCTCCTTGGCAATATAACGGTCAGAATCAGGCAATCCCTCAACACTTACATGGAGCCTACTGAATAACACAACAGCGGCCCGCTCATGATTTTCCGGGTGGCCATCCAGGTACTCGATAAGAGCATCATGCTGGGAACCAAGCAATGTCAGTCGGGGCGCATTCATTGGGCGTCCGGGTTTCTGAAAGCCCACTCAACTCTTCGCAGTATTGTTACGATGTCATCTTTTCCAGGTCTCCACACGGACGATCCTTGGTTCCAGTGCCGAGACCACCGGCAAAACTCCTGTCCTTCAAACATCTTGTTGTTTCCAGTTCCAGCCTCATCCGTTTTCGGAATAGGTTTCCCATCAGTCCGTATCAGCCGAGGATTTGTCCAGAGCATATCGTTTCCGGCTTGGGGAAATTTAGGGGGAATAATTATCAATATGTCACAACACTCTTGACTGTAAACACCTTCAGGGAGTTTATAGCCCTGCAACACCAAAAAACGTTGCGCCTCGTCTTCAACAAACGAAACACCACGTTCCTTTAATGCGTCATAATCTTCGTCAAGGAGTAAGGGCATGATTATGCCCCCGCCTGTGACCCGACAGACTGTGTAGAAAACCGATCCGGCCCCGGATGCTCGGTCAAATCGACAACCGTATCATTAAGAACCGGAAAGTCGGGATTCCCAGGATTCTTCCAGTAAATCTCTACATCATCTGGCAAAGAAGCAAGCCCCCTTATTTCCGAACCGGTGATTGTTTCCTTGTCCCAGTCATACCGTTCATTATCAATAAACAATTCAGGACGGTTTGATTTGTCGTTACTCATAGCAATTACCTCACTTTTCTTTACGGACGCCCTTAAAAGGCGCTTTGGATGATGTTTTAACGTCCATGAAACGCCCTGTATCTGCGTCCCGTTTCACGTAGTGCCCTGACGGGGTCTTCGTTTGGGAGCGACCTATTACTGCTCCGTTACGATGCCCGTCACCCTTCGGTGGATTTGTAGCCATATACAGTCTCCTGCTCTATTCTGTTAAAGTTAATCCATTTTATCAGATAGTTTTAAAAATGGCGTTTCCGCCACTATTGAAGACATCATAACATGATATTTCCGTTAAACACAAGGAGTTTTAACAGATTATTTTATCGCTTCATACACGTATTCCATCCCACCCGAAGTCGCAGCCTCCTTCCGACCGACTATAAGACCTTGATTGTGGAGTTTTTTTAGCTTAGCGCTGGCATTTTGAGCGGATACTTCCCACTTATCAGCGACATCTGAGGTCGTTACCTTTCCCTTTTCAAAGATGAAGTCCAGCAAATTTTTGGCTCCAAGGTTCAGTTCTGGTCCCAGAACCTGATAGCTGTCTTTTATAAGAACGATAATGTTCTGATTCTTAATGCGTGCAGCAGCATCCCAATTATCAATCAGGTCCTGATTGATAATTCCGAAGACATAAAAACCCTTTTCGTGAATTTTGGCTTTTACAAATGAAACTACACTTTCTCTGGGGAAGGACGCATCTGTCCTTTTTATTCCATCTAGCGAAATACCGATCACTCTTGCACCTGGCAACCCATCAACGGCATCGGCGAGCTTCTGATAAACTTGCCGACCCTCTGCATTGCCATAGGCCGTGTCATGGCCTTTCTCTAAAAGGTCGATCAGTTTGATAACGGCGGGAGATTTCTGTTTCATCTCGTTAAATTAATCTATTTTATCTGCTTTAGTCAAGCATAAAGTCAAAGCAAATATGAGTTCCAAGGATGCGAGGAAGGTTCATTCTGGGCACGACGCTTACAAGATCGCCATTTTTATATTCAATCTTGAGGCTGAATGTTTCCTGTCTTACCACCAGTTTTGCATCGAATTTTATCACCTGCTTGGAGGTGCTCTGAAAACCTGCTCCCCTACCTTTACCGTGCCTGCTGATTCCACCTTTGGTCATAGCCTCTTGAACCAAAAAGGCTTCGTAGTCATCCTGATTGTTTTTCTTGTAGAGTTCGGGGTAATGCTGCTCCAAGCCTTTTTTCAGAGTGCCAGCTATCCCTGTTCCACTATCCGATACAACCGTCTGTATATGTGGCCTACTGCCTTCGTACTTGTGAAGAGAGGCCAACCCTTTTAATTTTGTCGAACTATGGTTTTTAATATTCCCAATCAGTTCTCCAAATATAGTAGATGCTACTGTTTCGTATTCATTACCTGCCTGGTCAACAAATGCATCTGTAAGCTCGTCAATCATGCTCTTGTCTTCGGATGTTAATTCTTTACCTTTGCATTCAGTAGGCTCGATGACCCCGAATTCAACAAGTTTTTTATTTTGTCCTTTGTAGCGTTGCGCGCGAGAAACTTTTGGTTTCTTCGGAAGCACTTCACACTTCTCTGATAAGACACTGAAAAAACCTACCCGATCAAGAAAAGACAAAGCTTGCTTGTAGCCGGTAAAATCTAGCGTGACCTTTTTCCCTACATCGACCAGTTGATTACAAAGCGCAAGCAATCGGCAAGAAGCCTCAACAAGCAGACGACACTTCTCCGGAATCACAAAAACCACTTGAGTACATTCAGATTCAAGCGGTGATCCCGTTTCAATCAGACAATCTTCAAAACTATCAGCATCTATCCATGAATGAGGGTTAAATTGGACCGAAAGCTCTAAGGGCTGAACAATGCTCCAGCAATCATTTTCATCTTTGGCAAAATTGTGCTCTTGATGTGCAAGGAAAGAATTAACATCTTTCTTTTCCAGGCCGAGTTTTTTCGCAATTTGCCTCCCTTTCAGACCCGGAGCTTCCCTTAACACCCTTTCAATATCTTTCTTCATTTACGTACTCGAAGTCCTTGGAAATACATTCCCTAAATCATGTTTAATCGTAAAGGTGCCGCTGAAACCCAATAAACGCATCACGTATTTGTGCCACACCACCCAGCTCGGCGGCGGCATCGCTAACGGCATGGTATTTTAGCTCCAGCAAGTCCGGCAGCTTGTCCTGATCCAGCTCGCCAACCCCTTCTTTTACGTACTGCACCAGCACAAAATCCAGGAATCCTTTCAATCTATCATCATAGTGGGAAAAGATTTGCTCCTTGTGCGTATCAACACGCTCTTCTCTGGTGATCGGCGAGAGGGCAAAGGCGATATAGGCGAGCACGTCGAAAAGGTCGCTATTTTCAGCATCAATCATGCTTCTTATTTCGCTTAGCTGTTCATCGCCGTAGCCCTTTTCGGCTAAACTTTCCAGCAATGCTTTACGGGTATCCGGCTGACTCCAAAGCGCTCGCAATTCGTCTTCATCCTTGAATAATTCTGGCAGATCGCCAAATAGGCGCTCTATAAATTCTGCCGCAGACATAGGTTTACCCTCTGGACTCCAGAATGTTGTCGCCATCATGTGCTGGATGGTGCGCTCTTTCCCGTCAGCCAGTTTGACCTTAATTTTGACTTTCTTCTTGCAAATACAAGGATACTCGCCGCATTTATAACAAATCACTGGCTCTCGAATACAGACGCAGGGTGTCCGATCACATACCGGGCATTCCTTTGGCTCAGTGGTTTCACAGGTGCAGGGAGCATTACCACAGCGCTCGCAGAGTTCCGGTTCTATCGGTTCACCATCCCACTCCGGGTCGCTGAAATGCTCATAGGCTTTCACGAAATCATAGACAGTGAAGTAATCCTTGCCATCGAAAAGCCGAGTGCCCCGCCCGATAATTTGCTTGAACTCGATCATTGAATTCACAGGACGCATCAGGACGATATTCCGAATATCCCGGGCATCAACACCGGTCGAGAGCTTCTGCGAGGTCGTAAGAATGGTCGGAATACTTTTCTCGTTATCCTGAAAGGTGCGCAAATGTTGCTCGCCGAGTTCGCCGTCATTGGCGGTGACCCGGACGCAGTAATTCGGTTCTTTGCTGATCTTCATCTGGTTAATCAGATCGCGCACCGCCAGGGCGTGAACTTGCGTTGCGCAGAATACAAGCGTCTTCTGCCTCTGTTTGATGGTGTCCATGAACAGTTTCACGCGATATTTTTCACGCTCCATGATCTCTATGACGCGGTTAAAATCCTCCTCCTCATAGCGCTTGCCTTGCTCTATTTCACCTTCAACAATCTGATCGTCAGAGGTATAAACATAATCATCAAGCGTCGTGGCGATCTGTTTCACCTTGAATGGAGTCAGATAACCATCATTGATCCCTTCTTTCAGTGAGTAGATGTAAACCGGCTCGCCAAAATAAGCATAGGTATCTACATTGCCTTTGCGTTTAGGTGTTGCGGTAAGTCCTAGCTGTACTGCGGGCGAGAAATATTCCAGTATGCCGCGCCAGTTACTCTCATCATTGGCTCCGCCCCGATGGCACTCATCAATGACGATAAAATCAAAGAAATCCGGCGGATATTCCCCAAAGCTGGGGGCAGGATCACCTTCGGCATCACGACCAGACATAAAGGTCTGAAAGATCGTAAAGAATATGCTGCCGTTTTTGGGCACCCTGCCTTTCTTGCGGATGCTAGCCGGATCAATGCGCACCAGCGCATCTTCGGGGAATGCCGAAAAAGAGTTATAGGCCTGATTGGCCAGAATATTGCGGTCAGCCAGAAACAGGATGCGCGGTCGACGTTTTGGCTCGCTGCCCTCTCTCCAGTCAGCCAGGTTCCACCGGCTGTGGAATAGCTTCCACGCTAGCTGAAAAGCAATAAAGGTTTTGCCCGTGCCTGTGGCAAGCGTGAGCAAAATCCGGTCACTTCCGGCGGCGATTTCCTCCAGTGTAAGATTGATGGCGTTGTGCTGGTAATAACGCGCCTGCCACTGACCGCCTTTATCCTCGAAGGGCACATCACCAAAACGATCACGCCAAACACTCACTTCCGCATAGGGTTCTTCTCCATAAGTGTCGGCCCATAATTCATCGGGGGTGGGATAGCGATCCACATAGGCTTCCAAACCGGTTTGCATATCAATTTGATAGATGCCAGCGCCATTGGTGGAATAGCTGAAGCGGGTTTGCAGTTTTTCTGCATACTTCTTGGCTTGCCCGACACCTTCGGTATCAGGAAGATCACGCCGCTTGGCCTCAATGACAGCGAGCTTTTGCCCTTTATAAAACAGAACGTAATCGGCAATATCCTGGGTGGCCCGTTTACCCGCACCCTGCAACCTGCCCAGAGTAATGACCTCTCGCCGAACCCTGCTGCCATCAACAACACCCCAACCAGCATCTTTCAATGCAGGGTCGATCAGCTCTGCGCGGGTTTCCGCTTCATTCATGCAACGGCCTCTTCCTTGATTTCAGCATCTTCTGCTGTCAATTCCCCAGAAAAAGCCTTTTGCAGGATGGATTGTTTTAACTCGGCAAGGCTGTCGAGTTTTTGTTGGTAGATAGCTTCGAGGCGCTGGACTTCGTTCTCAAATTTAGTCAGCTCAGAAACTATATCGGTTTGGTCTTCCAATGGTGGTAACGGCACTTGAAGCTCTCTAAAGAAGCCTAAGCTCAAATTGGCTCGTGCGTTATCCACCTCATTGTCATGAAGAATTTTTTTGAAGAATGGAGAATTAAGAAGGTAGGAAAGATCACTACTGTCCGGTTAAAACTTCGATAAAACGTAAATTTCCCAATGATCACAATAAGTTACAGAACATTTATGGTGTCCCCGACTTGAACGAAAATCCGGCAAAGTATCCTCTTGGTAGACC
>Ga0164315_10000821_pt1 | contig 22471 bp, 21 predicted proteins | sample GuaBasSedimGuay6_FD_113737 | JGI IMG/M metagenome (GOLD analysis project Ga0164315, IMG submission 113737) | Subseafloor sediment microbial communities from Guaymas Basin, Gulf of California, Mexico - Guay6, Core 4569-2, 0-3 cm | ecosystem: Environmental > Aquatic > Marine > Hydrothermal vents... | reverse complement strand
TTCGATTACTCCATCGTGTTGTATGCGGTTCTTGTATCATGGTGCTGACTGCCACAATAGGAGCGATTATACCAGATGCAATTATGCACCGGGTTGTGACATAAATATCTGCCAGAGATGCAAACGCAGGTATTTTTTCTTCGGCGTGTACAGCTGTGAATGTCGCAAAAGTGGTGAAAGCGGACCTTCACCTCGGTGCCGGAACGGAGCCCACCAGCAGTCGATTCTGGTCACACCGCCCTCCCCCTAGCACTCTCCGGCCCCACCGCTGGCCTGAGATCCGCACCGCTGCCAGCAGAGCCCCAGAACGTACCCTGCTAGGGCTCAGCCCGACTGAAGCCACCCGCACAACCATTCTAAATATCTTTTCCTGGGAACAAATGACCGAATCGTTTCTTAAAATCTGCCTTCCGCTCCCCGGCATCGCGTCCGGTGACTCCTGCGCATTTGTGAGCTGCGTGTGCGTCCCAACCAAAGGGCCACCGCTTAAACTCGTGCGCGTCGCACGCAGGGCAGCGCAATTTATGGCTGCCCGCTGAGGAAGTTTTCCGCGGCGGTCGATAGTGTTTTTTGGCTACAGGCCGATCAAAGTTGTGAGAACCTAATCGTGGAGCCCATATCACGTCACTCGGAGGCATGCCGAAAGGTAGGCATCAAGCCTGTCATGCGCCGGGCCATGGCCAATATCCTCAAAACGAGTTGCCGCTCCATCACCAGTCGGCCAACCCGTATAGCGTGCAGCTTCGGAGAACTACGACTCAACTCCACCACTCTTGGATTTGTGGATTTTTCCGGACCCCAGCACTCGAGCGGTCACCTGTGGAAAAACCTCGATGCAAGGAAAATACAAAGATGTAAAGCGGCATTGAAAATTGACCCACGGACCAGAGGCGTTGTTAGCTCTGCACCTCAACGATGATGCCTAACAGTAACCAGACAGATTCTGTCTAGTTACTTAATTTCGGCAAGTAATTCAGGAAACCTAATCGTCGTTATAAACCCCGGGGCGCTTCTCCATAAAGGCCTTACCACCCTCTTCCATGAACGGAGCAATACAGAGTACCTGGCCACGATCCTCCATGGCGACCACTGCTTCCAGGTTGCCGGCATCCTGGGAGATATTGAGGCCTTCTTTGGTCAGGCGCAGGCCCATGGGTGACATGGCGAGCATTTCGGTGACGAGGCTTTGGCCTGCCGCTTCGAGGTCTTCCGATTCAACGACTTCAGAAACAAGGCCGATGCGCAGGGCTTTTTTTGCGTTAACAAAACGGCCACTCATCATCATTTCAGCGGCATTGGATGTACCGACTGAACGGGGTAGAAAGTAGCTAATACCAATATCACAACCGGTGAGGCCGATTTTTGCCATGGCCACATTCATGCAGGCGTTGTCGGTTGCGTAACGAATATCGCTGGCGAGGGCAAGGGCGAAGCCACCACCGGTTGCGGCACCCTGCATTAAAGCAACAATGGGTTGGGGGCAGCGGCGCATGCGCATGATGATTTCTGAAATCAGGCGCTGGCCACGCAGGTCGGCGGGGTTACTAGCACCAAAGTAACCGATGTCGTTGAGGTCGAGGCCGGAGCAAAAGTGTTTGCCCGCGCCGCGCAGAACGACTACCCGTACAGCATGATTGAAGTAGAGCTTACCAAAGTAGTCGAGCAGTTCTCTGTCATCACCTGGTCGATAGCATCGAAGGCATCGGGGCGATTGAGAGTCAACCAGTCGGTGCCATCTTTGTGTTCGATAGAGAGTGTTTTGTAATTCGTTTCAGTAGCTATTGTCATTTTATTCTCCCGTTTTTTACAATTGATGGCCACGGGGATCACCTCCCGGTGAGCAACAGCATAGCTCCGCAGTTTATTGGTCACGATCTTCCCTGGCTCACCGCCATGGTACTGTTATCCCGCAGTTTACGGACTTGATAGGGTTTCAACTTTTTTTGTGGGTGTGGCGTGTGGATATTCAGCGACACCCCACCGACGACAATTCGAATTCTGGAACCGTTCCCCTGGCAAATCGTTCCCTCCAAGGCAAGCACTAACTTCTCAACATCACTCCACTTGATGCTTTTCCTGACGGGGTTTTCAAAAATACTCAGGCGTGTTTTACGGTCCCTGTTGTTCATTGAAAAATGATATTACTATACAGTATCACTATCAAGAGGGAGTTTTATTCAGCATGGCGTGGGCAAAGCGGCTGGGGTCGCGCTGCTGATAGATGGTATTCTTACGGCCTTTTAAAATTTGTTTTGGCTGCGGAGGTTAGCTATGGGGCTAGAAAAAACTGGGGGACAAGAAGAAAGACCGGGTGTTGATGATCAACTGCGGGCTTATCTCGCCAAATTCGTGGCGTTTAACTTTGGCGACACAGCACGCATGGAAAATGTAGAGCCCATGCTTGGCGGTCATGCGGGCCTGACCTTTGGCTTTGATGTCTTCGAGCAAGCCGGTAAGCAACTCGGTGGCTACATTATCAAGCTGGCTCCCAAAGGTGTACGCCGTGAGGGCAATACCGACATCTACCGCACCGCACCACTATTAAATACCCTGTATGACGCGGGTTTGCCCGTGCCCGCTGTGCCTTTCGCGTCACCGGATGAAGATGAATTTGAGGTGCCCTACGTGGTGATGGAAAAACTCAAAGGCCGCGAGTTCTTTATCTGGGGGCCCCATGAGTCATTCGATCTCAGTGACGAAAAGGTCGCGCCCATGTGGCGGGATATGGCCGAAGTCCTGCCGCGTATTCACCAGGTCGACTGGCAGAGTAAATTGTCCAACTGGGAAGCCCCACGGCCGCTATTGGAAGAAATCACCCGTTGGCAGCCTATTTACGCCAAAGCACTGGAACCAGAGTGGATAGTCGCGGCTGATCGTACCCGCGAGGCATTGCTGGCTTCCATGCCGGATGAAAATCCTATTGGCATTGTTCACGGCGACTATCAGCCTGGTAACGGCCTGTTCTACGAAGGCAAACTCACCGGTGTTATCGACTGGGAGCTGGTGCATATCGGCTCGGTGCAACTGGATATTGGTTGGCTGATGTTCTGTGCGGACAAATCTTTCTGGGCCGATAACATCATGCCCTGCGTGCCGGTTTCACCCGCTGAGCTGGCGGATATTTACCAGCGCGGAATGGGTAGACGCTGCGAGGATATACTCTGGTACCAGGCCCTGGCCGCTTACCAGCTCGGTTCCATCGCCTGCCTGAATGTGCGCCTACATCGCAAAAAGCAGCGCATCGATCCCATGTGGGAAGAATTCGCTCAGACCGTCACCCGGTTTTATGATCGGGCCGTTGAACTCATTTCTTGAGTTCATGTATTCGCTATAAATCAATTAAATACACATGTTACGGAAGGTAAATAATATGATAGATTTTCAGCTGCCAGCCGATCTGCTGGTACTCAAAGAACGTACCGAAGAGTTCATCCGCCATGTGGTGATGCCCTACGAGAAGGACGCACGGCAGGAATACCACGGCCCCACTGATGAGCTGCGTGCAGAGTTGGTGGCAAAGGCGCGGGAGGCCGGTTTGTTGGCTCCCCATGCCCCGAAACAATATGGTGGCCTGGGTCTGGATCATCGCGGCATGGCCGTTGTCTTCGAAGCGGCGGGCTACTCAACGCTCGGCCCTCTGGCTTTGAATATCCAGGCGCCGGATGAGGGCAATACCAACCTGCTGCACCAGGTTGCCACCCCGGAACAAAAAGACCGCTGGTTGATCCCCATGGTACAAGGCCATATTCGTTCCGTATTCTCCATGACTGAACCCGATGGAGGTGCAGGCTCAGATCCCTCGTTGATGATGACCACCGCCACACCCGATGGCGATGATTACATCATCAAAGGCCGTAAGTGGTTTATTACCGGTATGCCCGGTGCCGGTTATCACATCATTATGGCCAAAACCCTCGACCACGACGGTAACGATGTCGGTGCCACCATGTTTATGTGCGATGCCGATACACCCGGCATCGAGATGGTGCGCATGCTCGACACTATCGATAGCAATTCACCAGGTGGCCATTGTGAAGTGGATTATAACGTACGAATTCCTGCCAGCCAGATACTTGGTGAAGTGGGCAAGGGCTTTCGCTACGCGCAGGTGCGCCTTGGCCCCGCGCGCATGACCCATTGCATGCGCTGGCTCGGTGCCGCTCAACGCGCCCATGATATAGCCAACGATTACGCCCGCACCCGACAAGCCTTCGGTAAAGCCATCATCGAACACCAAGGCGTCGGCTTCCAACTGGCCGATAACAAGATCGATCTGCACACCAGCCGCATGATTATCTGGCACGGCTGCTGGCTACTGGATCAGGGTGATAAAGCCCAATCCGAAACCAGTATGTGCAAAGTACATTGCTCAGAAGCCCTCGGCAGGGTAGTGGATCGCTCTATGCAGGTGTTGGGTGCCAAGGGTATTTGTACCGATACGGTCATAGAGCGTATTTATCGAGATATAAGGGCATTCAGAATTTACGATGGGCCCAGTGAAGTGCATCGATGGGTGTTGGCGCGGAGTTGAATGGTAGACCTGGAATCAAATAGGCTTGAGCACCCAAGGCGATAAAGCCAAACCGCATAACTGATGCTTTCTGGAGGGAATCGATGTCGCTTGTAAGTATTCATCCCTGGATTGTCTCTCAGGATGACTTAACCTGGCAGCACTCTATTTCCGCATCACTCCTGGATATAACGTATTCCGCCTTCATCGGTGGTACCGGGTAGAGTTCAGCCATAGATCGGGATACTCCCCCGCGTTCAACCACCCTCATATGTTCACGCTTTAGACCCCTGGGCTCTGTGACACCACAGGAGTGCGCGATCAGGCCTACACCATAGACCACTTTCCTGGCGAAGGCGGCCACGCGCACGGCTTTGTCCTGGGGCACCAGCCCGCGCTGCAAATCTGCATTATGGGTGGTTATTCCGGTAGGACAGGTGTTCTTGTTGCATTGCAGTGCCTGAATGCAGCCCAGAGCAAACATGAAGCCTCGTGCTGAAGTACAGAAGTCCGCTCCGGTGCTCAAAGCCCAGGCTACTTTTCCGGGGGTTATCAGTTTTCCGGAGGCGATTACCTTGATGCGCTCTCGCAGTCCGTATTCATGTAGAAGGTCCACCACCAGGGGCAGGCTTTCTTGTAGCGACATGCCCACACAGTCCATCAGCGGTTGCGGAGCGGCGCCCGTGCCGCCATCCGCACTGTCAATGGTGATAAAGTCAGGCGCGTGCTCAAGGCCACGCGTATGGATGGCGGCAAAGAGATCCGTAAAAAAAGCTTGTTGCCCCACCGCCATTTTGAACCCGGTGGGCTTCCCGGTTACCTGCCGCACTCGCTTGATCATATCGAGCAGGTCGTCCACCGACTTGACTTCCTCGTGTGCATTGGGACTAATGGAGGCCTGCCCCACGCCGATGCCGCGAATTTTCGCGATCTCCTCAGTCACTTTTTCACCGGGTAAAATACCGCCCTTTCCGGGTTTTGCGCCCTGGCTCATTTTGATCTCAAACATTTTCACCTGGGGATGGGCCGCCATCTCTTTGAGTTTTTCATTGCAGAGCTTTCCGTCTGGTGTCCTTACGCCGTATTTCGCCGTTCCAATCTGGAATACGATGTCAGCACCGCCCTCCAGATGATAGGGTGACAACCCTCCCTCACCGGTATTCATCCAGATGCCTGCCTCCCGGGCCCCGTTGGACAAGGCTAATATGGCAGGTTTTGAGATTGCACCAAAACTCATACCCGAGATATTGAGGATAGCGTTAGTGGCATAGGGCGTGGTACAGCTACCTTTGCCGATGGTCACCGGTTTGGGCTCCACAGCATCCTGTTCGAGGGTCGGGAAGGCACTATTCAGGAAAATGGCTTCACCATCGAGGTTAAGCGGCCGGGTAGAGCCAAAGGCAAGGGTGGTATCCATTCGCTTCGCGGCCCGATAAACCCAGGATCGTTCAGCCCGGTTGAAGGGCAACTCTTCGCGATCCATGGCGAAAAAGTATTGTCTAAAAAATTCGCCCAAGTGTTCGAAAAAGTAGCGGAACCGGCCGACCACCGGATAATTGCGGCGTATGGTGTGGCTTGTCTGGGTCTTGTCGACCAAATACATGATCAGGACGACCACAATGCCAACGCCAAATGCAAACAGTAATATCAAGGCGCCCCATTGGACCACGGCTTGTGCAAGTTGTTGTAGATTATCCATTACTTAACTTTCTCTTTATCCAATGTGACAAAAAAATTAGCCCTGACAGGTTAACTTGAAGGCATCGGCTGGCGCTACACAATGTTGGCTGTATTGCCAGGAATCGCCTCTCCAGCCCCCACTTTGGGTTGGTTTATATGATTTAAAGTATTCTGAAATTCCACTTTTTGGCAAAAATGAGTTAACTTGCCAGTTCCACACCGCGCTGGGCGTGGGTTTTCATATTCATGAGGCTACGCCTACCGCAATTGACCAACGAGTGTCGCCCAGGGCCATGAATTTGGCACATAGGGCCATCAACCGCAGATAAATCAAGGGGTATTATATGCTCAGGATATCGCAAGAGCGGGGTAACTGAATGATCACCTGGATAAAACGACTGATTATCACGGTATCGTTTCTGGCATTGATCGCCACCAACATACTGACGTTGACCAATGCCGCCTTCAATGGTGCTGTATCAGGCCTGATAGGTGCCGCTCTTGGTGTACAAACCGTTGCAGATACCCTCTCCAGGAAAAACAAGGCTGCCGCAGTGAAACGAAAAGTGGCAGTAAGGCGATTCGGTGCCCGGCTGGTCAGTAGAACCAAGCGAGTTGCCGCTACGAGTATTGCCGCCATTCCAGCGGAGTCTATCCCCTTCCTCGGTGTCAGCTTATTGATTGCCGGTACAGGCTATGAACTTTATGAGGCCTGCCAGAGCATTAAGGACCTGGATCAAATGTATCTGGATATGGGCATGGAAGATGAGACCCCGGATGATGTGTTGCGCAGTGTCTGTAATCCGACATTGCCTGATGTTGGTGCAATCTGAAGGGGGCGCTGCAAAACTCTGATCCCCGGTAGTTCCGTTCCAGCCGTATGTTCTATAAAGCAACTTCCGAACAGGAGTCGCTGTGCCGCACATCAGTTCATTTACGACTTTGATAAACGCCGAAGTGCACATAGGGGGAGGTTGCCACCCGTCCCGCCGGGACATTTTCCGGCACCCGATGCTTCACTGGCGGCAAGCTGCGCAAATAGGTGGCAATAGCCAGGGCGTCAGAATCAGTGAGCCAAGCGTAAGTCGGCCAGGGCATAACCGCAAGCAACTGACTGTCGTGACTGGCTTCACCGCTACAAAGTAACCGGATAATCTCACTCTCACTCCAACTGCCAATGCCAGTTTCAACGTCGGGAGTGATATTGGATGGATAGATCACACCGGGATATTTATCCACCATGGGATTGGTGTAGGCAATGCCGACGCTGGAACCGGCCAGATTGAGCGAGTAATTCGGATCGCCGACGAGGGCGCCATCAGTATGACAAATACCACAGCCGAGCAACTTCACCAGGTATTTCCCTCGGATAATGTGTTTGGCTGGATATATGACTCGGCACACGGGTCTGCTAAACAAAAATAGTGCCGGGATTTTCTAGTGCACGTTTCAAGGCCTGAATCAATTGCGCACCGTCGTAACCGTCGACGATGCGATGGTCGAATGACGCTGACAGGTTCATCATAGTGCGTACGACGAATGTGCCATCCTTCACCACCGGGCGCTGCTGCATTTTGTTAACACCTATGATGCTCGTCTCCGGGGCATTGATGATCGGAGTAGTCGCAATGCCGCCGATGGCACCCAGACTGGTAATGGTGATGGTGGACCCACTGAGCTCACCGTGGATGGCCTTACTGTCGCGGGCAGCCAGTGAAACTCGTGCGACTTCTGTGGCAGACTGCCACAGATTCAAGCTCTCGCAATGTCTCACCACCGGCACCATCAGGCCGGCATCAGTCATAGTGGCCACACCCACGTGCACCGCTTCAAATTGGGTGAGCGCCCCCGTTTCGTCATCAAAGCGCGCGTTGCAGTGCGGAAACTCCGGCAGCACCTTGACCAATGTTTGCATCAAAAAAGGCAACAGTGTCAGTTTGGGTTGTGCCTGTGTTTTTGCCGTATTCAGATGTATCCGCAGTTCCTCCAACTGGGTAACATCCACTTCCTCGATGTAGGAATAATGGGGAATGTCACGTTTGGTCTGCTGCATCTTCTGTGCGATCACACGCCGCATGCCGGTGACCTTGACCTCAGTGCTGCCGCTGCGCTGCGCCGGCCCACTTGCACCATGGTACCGTAAGTAAGCACGGTGACCGCGTTCCCTTCATTCAGCACATTGGCCTTGCCAATGGGGATTCTGTAACGATCTTCGGGCACATCTCCGGCAGGGTGTTCGCTCCAGGTGGCGGCACCACCGTTATCATTTTTATGGCCGTAGAACGGACCGTTATAGATGCGCTTTGGCTCGAAGAATATCACCGGGTCATCATCCTCAATGGCGCTGATCAGAAGCCCTTTGGCATCGTAGGGATTGGAGGGCATCACTGTTTTCAGTCGACAGACGTGGGTAAAGAGACTCTCGGGGCTCTGGGAGTGGGTCTGGCCACCGCGTATACCGCCACCACCGGGCGCAGGCCATTTACTCCCATGCCGATAGCGGCAGCAACAATACCACCCTGGGCAATGGGTGTATCCAATGCGCGGTGCGCGCCATATTTTTCATATAGGCCTTCAGTACAGCGGAAAACACCACCGAAATAGCCTACATCTTCTCCCATTACGGTGTAGTCGCCGCTGCAGTTTCACCTCCATATGGTCGGTGATCATTACATCCGTGTGGCCATCCCGAATCTGCTCAAAAATAGTGGTATTGTCGGGTGTAACTGATGATGTCCGGCGGGAATCGGTGGCGCTTGTATGTATTCATCCTGAGATTATCTGATACGGAGAGTTTATTTGTCAGTACCACCCCCGGCACCAATAGGGGGTGTATACTTCCCGGACGTGTTCCGTTGCTTGCATCAATTGATGCAATAACTATAATCTCCACCGGATAATACAAGAGCGAAATAACTAATGAGCGAAAAACATACAGGCAGCTGTTTTTGTGGTGCAGTGATGATCGAAGTTACCGGCGAGCCCGAGGTCATGGGGTACTGCCACTGCGCGGATTGTTCAAGCTGGGCTGGGGCACCTATCAACGCCTTTAGCGTGTGGTCGCCCGATGCTGTAAAAATTACCGCCGGGGAAGATAAGCTTGGTTCTTTTGCAAAGACCAAAGCCAGCCATCGGAAATTTTGTACCCAGTGTGGAGGGCATGTCATGAGTGAACACCCAGAAATGGGGGTGATTGATGTTTATCTCAATATCGTTCCAGGGATAGCACACAAAGGTGCCTTCCACGTTTATTACAGTGAAAAAACAATGGCCGTGCCCGATGGATTACCGAAATTCAAAGATCTTCCTGTAGAATTTGGTGGCTCAGGAGAAACGATCAAAGAGTGAATCCAATGGTCTCAAGTGAGGGCACCTGCATACACTCATGTCTCAGTTGTTGCTAGGATTTGGTTGAGTTGTTCGCGCTATCGCAACTACTTGACACCAGAGGGAAGTCACTTGAAATTACGTTCTACAATCGCGGCCTTGTCGCTGTTCTGCCTGGCCACTGGTAGCGTTTACAGTGCCGATATCCTGTTGGAGACGCAAGCCTCCTGGAATGGCGGTGATCTCACCTATCCGACGGGCAAAGCCCAGGTCACATCCGTTATGCTGCACATTGAGCCTGACGACAAGCTACCGTTTCACTGCCACCCGGTACCCACCACGGTACTACCGGATAGTGACGATGCCAGGGCATGGCCCTGTGGTGTTCTCACAAATTAAACTGCGGTATAACCACCAGAGGATGTCCTGAATTCTGTGTAACTGTCTATCATTAAACCCCTAGTGCGCAGGCAAGACTTAAGTTCACACACTTTTATTGAAAACAGCTGTACTGCATTAAATAATTGCCGGAAGCGGAGGCAGCTACTTACCGTAACCATTTTTTATTACTGTTTTCCTTGCTGTGTTCTTTGTTGGATCTTTAATTCTCGCCGTGTACGCTGCTCACCAGGGCCAGGTCTTCATACATGGCGTTGAGGACGGGTAGGTCACTACATTATGTCTAGCAAACTTTGTATGCTGATCCCAGTTGCCGATCTTTAGAGGATGGTTTTGCGGATATTCCGGGCCTTTTCCTTTGACAGGTCATTTTCGGTCCGCAGGCGGTTAATCTCGTCTTCAGAAACACGCTCGACATTGCTGTAATCAAGTTTCCAGTCGGGATCGTCACTCCAGCGCTGTGGATTTTGCATCGTAGTGCGCGCCCCGGAAGCCGTTTCCAGAAGGGTCAGTGCGAGGTCCAGTGTTTCGCGCTGCGACTTGAGGTCATGCGGCCGGCCAGCGGCATTTCCAAGCGGAAAGTCGCTGAACAGAAGGCGCGGAACACCGCAATATTCTACGATGTCCTTGGCGCATCCCATCAACACGGTAGAAATGCCGTTCTGTTCAAGGTGGCGCGCAACCAGGCTGAGTGTCTGGTGGCAGACCGGACAGTTGGGCAGCAGGATGGCCGCGTCCACGCCGTCCTCCAGGCATCTGGCCAAAACGTCAGGGCAATCGACATCCAGGGTATGGCGCTGGCTGCGATTGGTAGGCACCCCGTGCAGGCGCGGTGCAATATTACCGATCCGACCAGCCGCCGCGGCACGCCGAAGGGCGTCTTGCGGGAACCACGACGCGCTGTCTTTCATGCTGGTGTGCATTCGGTCAATGCCCACATGCGCGTTCCTGAGGTCGTGATCCAGCGCACTGTCGCGGGAATAGACCTGGTAAAATTTCGCCGACGCATTATAGGGCGCGCCTGGTCCCTGCGGCCCCTTGTCGGACTGATATGGGGCGGCCGTCGTGATGATCGCGACAAGGACCTCTCTCAGCGACTTTTTCAGGGGCTGGAACGGGGTGTCAATATAATGCGCCCAAACATAAGGGTTGCCGTAGCCAAGTGCCACATACCAATCGCGCGTGCGCTGCATATAGGGGACCGGCTGATCGTGCTCGGGGGCGAAATCAAGTCCCTTTTGTGAGTTTGACGTCATGGTTTCCCATACTATGCCTTTATCGGGCGCATTTTCTGTAGTGAATTCTCTCGAATGTAAGAATCCATGCTTTTTGATATTATACAGTGTAGGTTCAGAGTACGCAGTCTATCGCAGAGTTTTATTTGTTGCTAACATCTATCGCAGAGTTCTACCGGTGAGGTTGTATACATCCCGATGACACCTTACCGTAATAATAGCTCAGAGGCCCTACGGATTTCATGGGCCGCGTAGCGGCACTGACAACGACATATCCGTATTCAAAATACTATAATCTCCACCGAATGAAGTGGACCCATCTTTCAAGAGGATAATAGCCATAAACACTTTCCTGCATTCGATCCAGTGCGGCCATTTGCGCGACAAAGAAAAACCCCCAACCCGTTAATACCTTATGCCAAAAATAGTAATTGATTAAAAATGAGGCCATCGCATGGAAATAGACAACCCTGAAGCCTATCAGGTAGCCACTGAACTTGAGATTATTCAGCGAGTTCTGCCACTTGAAAATGCCCGGATACTGGAACTTGGCTGTGGAAAAGCCGCGATGACGCGCCGTCTTTCACAGCGCTTTCACCCCAGCGAACTCATTGCGACTGAGGTAGATCGCATCCAGCACGACATTAATCTGAAAATTGATGATCTGCCAAATGTTAGTTTTGTTTATGGTGGTGTGGAAGATATCGCCCTGCTGGATAACAGTGTCGATGTTGTGCTTATGCTCAAATCGCTCCATCACGTTCCGTCCGAGTTGATGGCTCAAGGACTCAAGGAGGTTTGCCGAGTACTTAAACCCGGTGGCCTGGCCTATATTTCCGAGCCAATATACCGGGGCGGTTTTAATGACATCCTAAAATTATTTCACGATGAGCAGGTTGTTCGTCAATCCGCTTTTGATGCGCTGCAATCTTGTGTCTCCGATGGATTGTTCGAGTTGGTCGAACAAATTTTCTTCAATGTCACTGTCGACTTTGCCGACTTTGCCGCGTTTGAGGATCAAGTCATAAAAGTCACCCACACCGAACACAAAATAGATGATGTGTTGTACGAAAAAATCAAGGCCGTATTTATACAGCATATGGCGGATGGTGGTGCGTATTTTTCAAGTCCCTCAAGAGTGGATCTGTTGAAAAAACCTGGTTAAGGAGTGAAATAAGCTGCCTGACCACAGGCAAATAAAATGCTCTGTCTCATTTGGTCGGCGCGCTGATTCCGCCTCCTATCGAGTTTCTGTCGCCCCGCAACAAGGTTACAGGCCTTCATGATTCGCAACGGAATAGGTCAATACTCCACGACTACGAATAAGCACTCGTGGGCCTCCGTATCAATAACCGACACAAAGGTATCGTTGTGGTTGGTGATGATGGCCAGCCCTCGTTCCGAAATGAAAGTGGTATGGCCCGCACCCCGTTTATATTTCCTATACTTTGTTATGGCTTTTAAAAAACCAGATTGCCGATAAATCGGCCCGCGGCTTCCAGCACAGGCTCAGGCGTGTCCAGATGTGGATAGTGCGTCGAATCCAATATTTCGAGAACTTCGAGCGGAGAGCTCAAGCACTTCCGAGTGAGGTTTAGGTTGTGCAGGTATCCGTAGTTGTCGGCGGTACCGTAGATGCCCAATACCGGACAGGTGATTTTTCGGAGTTGCGGTGAATAATCTATTGCAATTTCGCCCCGTTTTAATACGGAGCTGGTCCAGTCGTGAAACAAAATATCGGTGTTATCACCGTGGAATTTCATCAGTTTATCACGCAGCTTGCCGTTCTCGTAGGCCGCGATCGCTTTGGTCAGCCCCTCTCTTGTATTGTCCTGGGCAATCAGTTGGGGCGCGATCGCGATGGTGCCACAAACCTTGCCCGGATGAACACCAGAGGCAAGGAGTGCGACGGCACCGCCGGCACTGTGGCCGACCAGGATAACCTTGTCAACAGCAAAATATTCAAAGAGATCGTGGAGCGGCCGATCGGCTTCGATCGAGCGTGTGTCGAGTTTCCTGGGCAGCACCAATTTGTCCGATTTACCGTGCCCCCAACGCTCGTACACTATCCCTGAAAGCCCAGTCGTTTCACACAGTTGCATCGGAAACTGGCGCCACATATCTATGCAGTCCAGACCGCCATGTATGAATACCAGCGTAGGTTTGTCGGGTTTAATATCGCCAATTCTTAGAGTGTTAATGCGATGGCCATCGGCCCGAATGTATTGTTCCTGAGTCTTCATCCCTTACGAGTTCTTTAATCGAATGTGGAGTTTAGTCGCCAACATGGTGAATCTGTCTCTTTGCGCCAGCCGTGGCCTGCCCTGCTTCGGGCTCTCTAATATTGATAGGACGCCAACCGACCCAGTTTGACGAAGCGTACGCCGTCCAGCGTAGCGGGAGTGGATTGTTCTGTCATTGTATTTTTCCACCGCACGCGTACGTTATTTTGCGGTACAATTTTACCGTCTTATTTGACCAGAACCAGGGCCTTCGATACGGGGAAACCACCATGCCAGACGCTGAGTTATTCACTACCTTTACCGAAGTGAAGCCGGAGTGGATCGATTACAATGGCCACATGAACATGGGCTATTACCTGGTCGCTTTCGATCACATCGCCACCGATGAGTTCTACGATTCCATGAACATCGGCACGGTCCACAAACAAGCCCTGGGCAAAACCACCTTTACACTCGGCGCTAATATCGATTTCATCCGGGAAGTCATAGAAGGCGACAAGCTACGCTTGACCAGTCAGCTGGTGGAGTACGACCGCAAGCGCCTGCACTACATCCATTGTATGTACCACGCAGAGGAGGGATACCTGGCGGCTACCAACGAATGCCTGGGCATGTACATCGACCTGGGAACACGGCGTAGCACCAACTTTACCGATGAACAGATGGCGCGTTTCCAGCAGGAATTGGAACGGGGACAGCAGTTCTCGGTACCGGAGAAATTCGCGCGCAAACTGGGAATCCGGCGCCGCCACGGTGGCTATAATCTGTAAATAGTGTAGTTTAACAATCTGTCGTATTGCCACGGGGGACTGATGTCTATCACTGAAGCGCTGCAGCCCATTACGGTCGCCTGCCCTGATTGTGACCTGATCAACCAGATCCCCGCCCTGGCGGCGGGTGAATCCGCCAACTGTGTACGCTGCGAGGCCACCCTGTCGCGCAATCCCCCCAATGCCATCAACCGGGGCATCGCCCTGACTTTTACCGCGATCATGTTGTATGCGATCACCTGCACTCTCCCCTTCCTGTCCTTCGGCAAGGCGGGCATCGTGGCCCACACCAAACTGTTCAGCGGCATCATCGGCCTGTATGAGCAGGGCATGTATTTCCTGGCCGGGGTGGTGAGTTTCACCACGGTGGTGGTGCCGGTTTTCATGATGAGTGGCCTGTGTTACCTGCTGCTGCCCCTGCGCTGCGATGTACGCCTGCCCGGTGCCACGCGCGTACTGCGCTGGATACTGAATTTGCAGCCCTGGAACATGGTGGAGATTTTCATGATCGGCATCATCGTGGCGGGCGTAAAACTGCAGAAAATGGCTGCGCTGGAACCGGGGCTGGGCGCCTGGGCGTTTATGCTGTTGATTTTCGTGATGGCCGCCATTGGGGCATCCATTGAACCGCGGGTGTTGTGGGAACGCCTGGAGAGCGCACGATGTCTGTAGCGAGCCCCCCCCTCACCGCCGCACGCGCTCAGCATGTATCCTGTATCGATTGCGGTTTGTTGATGCCGACGGCGTCGGCAAAGCAACAGGCAAATACCTGCCGGCGCTGCGGGGCCGCCCTGCACTCGCGCCACACAAACAGCCTCAACCGCACCTGGGCGCTGTTGATCAGCGCCATAATTTTCTATATTCCCGCCAACCTGTTACCCATCACACTGACCACGGCGGTGGGCAAGACGGAGGGCGACACCATTATGCAGGGCGTCATTTACTTCCTGTTCAGCGGCGACTGGCCCGTCGCCCTGGTGATTTTCACCGCGAGTATAATGGTGCCCATGCTTAAAATGGCGGCCCTGACCTACCTGCTGATCTCGGTGCAGCGGCACTCAAGTCACCGCCCGCTGGACAGAGCGAAAATATATCGCATGGTTGAATTCGTCGGTCGCTGGAGCATGATAGACGTCTTTGTGGTCACCATTATGGTGGCGCTGGTACAATTAGGCGCGCTGGCTTCCATACAGGCCGGCAGCGGCGCCATATTTTTCTGTGGGGTGGTCATTATAACAATGCTGGCAGCGGCATCCTTCGACCCGCGCCTGATCTGGGATGAGTGCGGGGACAATGACTAACACAGATACAAACTCGCTGACAGACAACACGCCGATCGCGATAAAGAAAACACCGCGCGAGCGGGGCTTTTCGCCGATCTGGATTATTCCCATCGTGGCATTGGTGATCGGTCTGTATCTGGTCTACCGGGTCATCAGTGAAACAGGCCCCACCATAACCATCGGTTTCAAGTCGGCGTCCGGTATCGTAGCGGGCAAGACCGTGGTCAAATTCAAGGACGTAGAGGTGGGCGAAGTCACCGATGTGGATATCGATTTAGACCTTGCCGCGGTAACCATCACCGTCAGCATGAAAAATACCGCCAGACAGTACATGAACGACAAGACGCGGTTCTGGGTGGTGCAGCCACAGATTTCCGCGGGTAGTATTTCCGGGCTGAGTACCCTGCTATCGGGCAACTATATCGGCATGGACCCGTCCACAGCGGGGGGAAAAACCAAAACCTTCACCGGCCTGGAACGACCACCGGTTATCCGCTCTGATGAAGCCGGCCGCAATTTCACACTGCACACCAAAGAACTCGGCGGTCTAAATTTCGGCTCGCCGGTTTACTTCAGGCAGATCGCGGTGGGCAGTGTGGTGCAATACAAATCCCTGGAGGACGGGGATATCGAGCTGGAAGTGTTCGTCAAAGAGCCTTACGACAAGCATGTCAACGCCGCCACCCGCTTCTGGAATGCTGGCGGCTTTGATGTCACGCTGAGTGCGGAAGGCCTGGAAATCAAGACCCAGTCCCTGGTAACCATCATTAGCGGCGGCATCGCTTTTGATACGACACAGAGCATCGGCAAAGATGCGTCAAAGTCGGTAACCGAGGGGCATGAGTTCCACCTGTATTCCAGCCACACCGCGAGCCACAAGAAAACCTACCGGGTAAAACGCAAGGTGATGTTCTACTTCGACGACCCGGTGCGTGGCCTGTTGCCGGGAGCACCGGTGCAATTGCGTGGTTACAAAATCGGTGAAGTGCTGGATGTGAACCTGGAGTTCGACCGCGAAGCCGGTAGCTTCAGGATCCCCGTGCTGGCGGAGCTCGAGCCGGAGCGAGTGAAAATAGTCGGCGCAACCGATTTCGAAAGCACCATAGAGCAACTGGTGGGCAACGGCCTGCGCGCCAGCCTGGCATCGGGAAACCTGTTATTTGGCAAGCTGCTGGTCAGCCTGGATCTTTATCCAGATGAAGCAGCGGTACAGGCGGATACATCCGGTACCTACCCGGTCATCCCCACCATTCGTGGAACCTTCGGGGAAATCACCCATGACGCCCGGGCGCTGATCGAAGAACTGCGCCAGGCCGCGGGAACCATCAACGACTTCCTGGGCTCGAATGCGTTTCAGGACAGCGTCGACGACCTCTCGGCGACACTGGACCATATCCGCCTGATTTCAGCACAGATCGATGAAAAAACCACACCGCAGATAACCGCGGTGCTGTCCGGGGCGGAGTCTACACTGGATGAGGCACGCGTGATGCTCGCCACCAACTCGACCACACGCACCGAGATAAACCGTTTGTTGCTGGAACTGGGCGATGCCGCGCGCTCCATCCGCTTGCTGGCGGACTACCTCGAGCAGCATCCCGAATCATTGATCAAAGGAAAGGACTAGTGCTCCAACCACTTTATAAATCAGGACCATTGGCAGCCATTATTTGCGCTGTGGCGCTGACCGCCTGCGGTCACAGCCCCACAGTACAGTTTTACAGCCTGCATCCTGCAGTTGCGAATGCAACCGGCGCGCCACTGGACCTGGCCTTGGCCATCGGCCCGGCGCAATTCCCCCGGGCGCTGGCGCGCAGCCAGATCGTCACCCGCGCCGGTGGCAGCCGGGTCAATGTGGATGAGTATCATGTGTGGAGCGCCCCGCTGGAATACGAATTCCTGCGCGTACTGGGCGACAACATCGCCAGTGACATACAATCGGACCGCATCGCCGTGTACCCCAAAGAAGCCGCGTTCAAAGTCGATTATCGCGTGACACTTGATGTCCTGCAGTTTGACGGCGTGGCCGGCAACAGCGTCACCCTGCGGGCACGCTGGGCGATAGCCCCTGCTACCGGGGACGCAATTGCCGTAGGCAGCTTCGCACAAACCGAGCCCGCCCATGCGGTGACAGAGGCAGACAACTACGACGCGCTGGTGTCAGCCCACAGCGCACTCATTGGCGACCTGGGCAGGTTGATTACCGCAAAATTGCGGGAACTGTTCAACCACCGGGAAGGAGACAACCCTGGAGCAGGCGCTAATTCTGTTATTGCCGGAACGGCACCAAGGTTAGCGACATTTGGCACCAAAAAAATGATGTGCGCCAGCCGCAGCCAAAGCGATGATATTATCAGCGATAGCGGCAACAGCCTGCATCTGGTAAATTATTGATCCCACAATAGAATCAGAAGGTTAGCTCTTGCCGCTGTCACCGAGGGATATTACCCTTGGACAGCATGAAAGATGTCATTTCTCGCTGCTGGCACACTAGCAAAGCACATCCAAAAATAATCCAATAAATGGCCCCTCATGTATTGATGTAGGCGCCAGCGAGAATGACAGGAGATTGATTTTCAAAGAATTTATATTTTACCTGGGATCTACATACAGAGCCTGGGCGTTTATATCGCCCACTTAATGCCTGTTTTGTGCTCGGATATCTCCCACAGTTTCGCTGCAGCACCATCATCTCTAGCCCACTTCGCAGGGATACACTCGCCTATAGGACCGCGCATTTCGTTTAATTTCGTAGGCCCATAATATGCCCCACCTATGGCATCATCATCACAGGCCGCAAGAACCTCTGCCCACGCTCCTTTCTCAGAAGATTGAGCAATAATCTTATTGCAGAGAGTCATAACAGCCCCCATAAACGAGTTAACTTCCGCCGTTTGTATGTTTGTCGCAGCGTAACCTGGATGACAAATAACAGCCGTGCTTTTTTTATTAGATGCACGCAACCGACGCTCAAGTTCACGACCAAATAGTAAATTGGCCAGTTTACTGTGACGATAAACAGAAAAACCACCGTAGTTGTGATCAAAATCAAGGTCATCAAATTGCATACTTCTAACCCCCATTTTATGCGCGATACTAGAGACGGGCACAAATCGACCCGCCGCTTTCTCAACGAGGTCAAATAACTGGCCAGCGAGTGCAAAATGTCCGTAATGATTAACACCTAACTGAGACTCAAAACCATCTTCAGTACGCTTCTGTGTTGGCGTCATCATAATTCCCGCATTTAATATCAATGCATCAATCGAGTCGCAAACGCTCCGAACTTCTTCAGCAGATTGCTTAACAGAAGACAAACTCATTAGATCTAGTGGGATAAACTCAACTTTAGCGCCTGTAATAGTAGACTTGATGTCCTCTATCGCAAGATTTGCCTTTATTGGGTTTCGGCATAGAATAATCACACGAGCCCCCTTACTTGTCAGCAACTTACTAGCGTCCAAACCCAAGCCGCTATTACCGCCAGTAATCACGTAAGTTTTACCTTGTAAATTGCCAATTCGCTCAGGAGTCCATCCTTTTGAGCCAAATATTTGAGCCATATAATTCCCTTTTTTTGCAGTCGCCCAGTCACTACGTAAACACAGTTAGATCATTACCCTAATGCACTTCAATCCATGGTGCAACGCGTTATTAACGCTCTACTCGTTCAAGCTGTTGATTTGCACTCAAAAATGACCCGTCAGTTGCACTGAAAAAACTACCATCTAAATTACGGTAAGTAATTGGTTTCTAGCCAGATATCTGCAACGGGAGTGGGTCATCACGGGATGCAAATATCTGCTGTATTGGAGTGATGCGTCATCCGATCTAATAGCCGGTTGTCATTTTTTATCTCCAAAGACCGTGGGCCATTCACCAAAAGCAAGATTGGTCGTAATGAGCACAGAAGTTCTTTGATAAAGCTGAGACAGCAAGCAGAAAGCCTCAGCCTACTTGTTTCGCGAAAATGTGCTCAGCCCAGCAATCGCAATGCGACAAATCAGGGCTCCGAGCCAGAACTGTTTGATGGCCAAGTTCGGCACTCTCCCACCGCCTCATAATCGGGAGGCGTGTCGCTCGATTTAATGCTAGGTGGACTTACAATTTACCTGGTTTAAACAAGTCAATCTTGACTTGGATTAGAATTAGGGTAACAGTCTACCTAATTCAGCTCAGCTGTGAGATAAGTTAACCGTCATCTTCAAACTACAGAATCAGCTCTCAAAATCCAGCAGCAGTAAAAATGGGCGAAAGATCCCGGCTCGGGTGCAGGGTCTAACTAAAAATAATTAAGAGTGAGGAGCAAAATGGCTAACGCAGCAAACGACACGATCAATGAATGGCTCGCAAAACTGAATGCCGCATTACAGGGCAACGATAGCCAAGAGGCGGCTGAGCTATTCGCAGAGGAGAGTTACTGGCGTGATTTCGTCAGTTTCACCTGGAACCTGAAAACCATGGAAGGCCGCACCGAGATCGCCGCCATGCTCGACGCAATGCTCGATGTGGTGAAACCCAGTAACTGGGCACTGGATGGCGATGCAACGAAGGCCGACGGCATCACCGAAGGCTGGATCAAGTTCGAAACCGCGGCCAGCCGTGGCGAAGGCCACCTGCGCCTCAATGCAGACGGTCAGGCCTGGACCTTGTTTACCACCTCCTACGAGTTGAAGGGCCACGAGGAAGCGAAGGGGCCGACGCGACCCAAAGGCGTCGAACACGGCCTTAGTCGAGGCCGCAAGACCTGGCTTGAAAAACAGCAACAGGAAGAAGCCGAACTCGGTTACGAGCATCAGCCTTACTGCGTGATTATCGGTGGTGGGCAGGGTGGCATCGGGCTTGGTGCGCGCCTGAAACGACTGGGTGTGCCCACGATCATTATTGAAAAAAATCCGCGCCCAGGCGATAGCTGGCGCAATCGCTATAAATCCCTGTGCCTGCACGACCCGGTCTGGTACGACCATATGCCCTATCTGCCCTACCCCGACCATTGGCCGGTATTTACCCCCAAGGACAAAATCGGTGACTGGCTGGAAATGTATACCAAAGTCATGGAGCTGAACTATTGGAATTCCACGGTCTGCGAAAAAGCAGAATACGACGAAGCCAGTGGCGAGTGGGCTGTGCATGTTGTGCGGGACGGCAAACCAGTGGTGCTGAAACCGAAGCAACTGGTACTGGCAACGGGCATGTCGGCAGTGCCGAACATTCCGGATATTCCCGGTATGGATAGCTTCAAAGGCGATATCCACCATTCATCGAAACATCCCGGTGGCGACAAATACATAGGCAAGAAAGCGGTCGTGATCGGCTCCAACAATTCTGCACACGATATCTGCGCCGACCTGTGGGAAAGCGGGGCCGATGTCACTATGGTGCAGCGCTCGTCCACTCATATCGCGAGGTCGGAAACGCTGATGGACCTGGCGCTCGGTGGATTGTATTCCGAGGAGGCCGTCGCCAACGGCATCACCACGCACAAGGCGGATATGATTTTTGCATCCCTGCCTTATCGCATTCTGCCCGGATCGCAGGTGCCTGTGTATGCCGAAATGAAAGAACGCGACAAGGATCTATACGACCGGCTCGAAAAGGTCGGGTTCATGCTCGATTTCGGCGAAGACGGCAGCGGCCTGTTTTGCAAATATCTGCGCCGTGGCTCGGGCTATTACATCGATGTGGGCGCCTCGGAGCTGATCGCCAATGGCGATATCAAGTTGGCAACCGGTCAAACCAAGCGCATCACCGAAACCGGTGTGGTGCTGGCTGACGGCACTGAAATCCCCGCGGACATGATCGTGCTAGCGACCGGCTACGGCTCGATGAACGGCTGGGCGGCACAGTTGATCAACCAGCAAACGGCGGACAAGGTCGGCAAGGTCTGGGGCATGGGTTCAGACACCACCAAGGACCCGGGACCCTGGGAAGGCGAGCTGCGCAATATGTGGAAGCCCACCCAGCAACCTGGGCTCTGGTTTCACGGTGGCAACCTGCATCAGTCACGCCACTATTCGAGCTACCTCTCGCTACAACTCAAGGCGCGCATGGAAAACATTCCAACGCCAGTCTACGGTTTGCAGGAAGTCCATCACACCGGCTAGTGTGGTGGTCAACTATTTCCAGCCTGCTCTTATCGAAGCATAAATGGTATTTGATCGTACGTTTGACAAGTACAATGGTCAAAACACTCACGGGCAGAAATCAGCTATGACCACGAACTGGAGGATCGGCCTCGGCTTCTCGATGATTACCGTCATCATGTGGGGCTTGTTGCCCCTGGCACTGGCCCCTGAGCCGCACAAATCCTGATCCAATTAGCCCCGCTGATCCTATTGATTGGCCGATCTGGGCTGTGACTGAACCGCAGATTCCAGTTTGTTGGATGGTGATATTTTGGATAGGTCGAAATCTGACTATTTCAATATTCGGCAAATATGCGCGGGTTTGGAGTGGTGTTTACACTTGGACTGGCTGAGTTGCTTTGGAGCGCTGTTGGTCGTTGGAGGGGCTGCTATTGCGGCGCTTTCAAAACGCGAGAAACATGACTGACGGCTGGGCGCTGACAACTTAATCTCGGGGCCACGCACAAGTTATACCTGAACAGATTATTCCTGACGGAGCGGGTCCATGGGTACGGGTGTTAAGCAGACGATTCAAAGTACCGCCACATCAAAATTGTAACCGCCTGGCTGTAATTACATTCCCCGGATGCAACGCTCTTATAAAGCTCCAGAGTAGCTGGTTGTTGATCGTTGAGCACAAGTTGCTTTATTCGCTCTGCCGCTTCCTGCGCCATTAAATGACGGCTACGCCTCATCAGTCGTTCCGGCTGGTTAATATTTTTGAATTTCAATTTTCCTGTTGCAATAATCGCCTCGGCCAGGTCAGCAACGCCCGCTCCGGTGGTTGCTACCGTGTTCACCACAGGCACATGTTGATCCTCTTCACGACGCAGCTGCAACATGGCTTTCAGCTGTCGTTCGGTTCGTTGCGCCAGGGGCGAGTCGGCTTTATTAACCAC
>Ga0164315_10000820_pt1 | contig 22475 bp, 32 predicted proteins | sample GuaBasSedimGuay6_FD_113737 | JGI IMG/M metagenome (GOLD analysis project Ga0164315, IMG submission 113737) | Subseafloor sediment microbial communities from Guaymas Basin, Gulf of California, Mexico - Guay6, Core 4569-2, 0-3 cm | ecosystem: Environmental > Aquatic > Marine > Hydrothermal vents... | reverse complement strand
CAGCCCCCGAACTAATTCCATCTAGCGGAGCGACAATTGTATGATCGAAATTACCAGTCGTCCAAAAGTCCCAATCTTGGTCTTCTATTGCAGCGGTGTCTGCGCCGGGCATTCCAACGCCACCGTCTTCAGCAAGGCAAAAGCCCTCATCAACTTGAACATAATAATATGCATTTGGGTCGAGCGACAGTGCGCTAATATCTATTGTTATTTCAGTTTTTGTTACCATTATATTTTCCTATATATCTAAGCTTGTTACTTCAGAATCCATAGCATCGTATGTTGCCACAACACTATCTGTGGAATCATATATGACTAGGGCACCAGTATTTAATGCTACCAATCTATCGTATGTAATAACAAGCTCCGTTGGTGTTTGCACAACATCCGGATCTTCGTAAGGATTGCCATCGTGCGTATCGGGGACAAGCGATTCAACAAACGCCTGGCCGATTGTTGTCCAGTTATAAGTAGTTTTATCGGTTACGGCAGCGTTGCCATATCCACAAGAATTAGTTACTAAATCGGCGTCAACTAACAAATAATACGCCGTACCAATTTCCATATCGTCGGTTGGATTTATTTTTATAGTTGTTCCGGTACCTGTATCTTCATCAAGATCCGAAACAGTAATTATTTCATAAACTCCGTCAGACGCAAAAGTCCTCCATGGGTCAAATTGTTGCACTAAGGAATCATCTGAAGTCTTGTGTAAATAAACACTTGCGCCCGCTGTGCTCCTTAGTGTAACAGTTTGATCAAATTGCAAGTATATATCTGTTTCTGAATTAACCGCTGTTGAATCGTCAATTGGCGATGTTACAGTAGGTGGATCAACTTCGTCGTACGAAGCATACACTAATTCTAATAACGGAGCAGCCATGGTACTAAAGGTCCATGCACTCGGTGTTCCTGTTAATGCATCGGATGTTGGACTAGGACTAATTCCACATTCCGATGGATCAACGGATGATGCAATAACAGTAACATAACAGTCGACCCCTGGGGTCAGGTATTGTGCAACATCGTTAACTTGTAATTGGTTGCCACAACCCCCTGCTATTTCCATGTCAGTCTCATCAAACGCGTGGATTAATGAATCATCGGAATCATCCCATATAGAAACTCCTGCAGTGGATCCGACTTCGATGTAATCTATTTCGAAATTAATGTATAATTTATCAGGACAAATATCAACGCCGGCGGGTGTGTATCCTGTGATTGTATTTGAGTAAGTTGGTAGTGCGTCTGCAACAGGTGCAGTTTCCGCAGGCTTAGTTGTAATTGTAGTATCGAAGTACCATGCAGTCGGCACTATAAATTCCGGGGAGAATTCGTCACAATATGTTATGCAACCCTCGTCCATCAAAATATAATAATCAGTACCTAGTGCCCTAGTAGCAAATGGGATCTCAACCCAGTCGTTATCAATTACAAATGTCGATGCTGCCTTTGTTTCTATAAGAGTGCCGTCAGAACTATATATTCTTGCTGATTCCGTTGTGCCTTTTGTTAGAGCAGAAAATAGTTCATACACATTTGATCTGTATTGAATATATACAGATCCAAGTTCAGATACATTGTTTGCATTGCTTTGTGGCTGTTGGGCCACTAATATTAATGGTTGGCTATAATTGCCGTCTCCCGGGCGGTCATCGCTAGGAATAGGTGGAATAACTCCTGCGGCAGGAGTTTCAATTTCATCCGTTGTGCAACGACTAGAATTTCCAACTATATTTACAGCCCTAATACGATACCAATAACTAGTCTCAGCTACAACCGATGTGTCGTTGTACGAAACTGTGTTCTTTACGAGTGTTACCAAGTCGGCAAAAACCAATCCGTCTAAGCTTCTTTCTAGGACATAGCTATCTTCGTCTGTTGCATTATCTGTCCAATTAACTGTAATGGCTGTGTCGGAAGTAGGATATCCACTACACCCGGTTGGCGCGTCTGGAACGGTTGTTGGGGGCGCAAGTGCATTTAATGCGTCATCCATGTCTTGTACAAAATCTGGATCTGTTGGCAGGGTGCTTGCGATTCCGTCTAGATCGTTTGCAGCAATAGCGTCACCAATAGTGTCAGTAATGCTGCCATCAATAAGGTCGTCAAGTAACCCAAGCAAATACGAAAGAGCAAGCTGGGTTGCAAGATCCTGCAAAGAGAATCCCGGTGTGCCTGCATCTGCTGTGTCCGCTGCGACAACAGGAACATATTCAATTAATCCGCTTATCGCACTAAATGGGCCGACGGTTACAGCATTGCCGCCGCGAACTTTTACATAAAAATCTCTTGTGCTAGTGGAATTGAAATACAAAACCACATCGTCGTTTTCTGTGTACAGCGCGGAGTTAGTTGCCCGCGTATTTCCTACAAGGCTATATTCTCTAGATGAGTCTGGCGTAACCGTTGTATCGTATGTTACCCAAAATTCCATTCTATCAACAATACCACTAGGTACCACTGCATTAATGTCTACATGCGGTTGGTTGGTTTCACTGTAGTCATCTACAGTTGGGGTATTTGGTGTTCCGATTGCGCCGGGTGTTAATAGACCATCATCTGTAACAATTGCATATTCATTAATGTCGTATGCATAAACATCGGCATCGTATTCAATACAGGAGAATTCTATTTCTATCCCGTCTTGGCTTTCTGTTTCGGTAACATTCATTACGCGGAACAGTTTATTAGTATATCCAAAAACTGATGAAGTTATATCAATAACTGCCCCAGCCTCAACCTGCATATAACTGTAATCAGTTTTGAATGTTATAACTTTATCAACTCGAGCTTGCTTTAATGCGACAAGACCAATTTTTATTGCGACTACCTGTTTATTACAATATGGCAGTTCAATAAACGAAGTTGATTCCGGTTCATAATCATACAAGTCGCCGGGGTCAATTGTGATAGTAACCTTATCCGTTTTATCAATAATGTCTGTGTTTTGGAATCTTACTGAGGCTGTATTATCTATCTGCGTTAAGCTTGTCCCAGTTACAGTAATATCTCCTATGATATTATAATCTGTAAAAGAAACAGATGACGCCTCTGCTTGATTAATCTTGACGCCCCACAGTCCTGTATGGGAATCATATACGAGCCATGCATTTACAGAAGTACAAAGGTCTTCCATATTTGACATTACCGGTTTGGTTACATCAACTAATCCATTAATTCCTATTATTCCAGTTTGCGCAGATGGGACTAGATCGTCGTAACTAAAGCCCGTTGATCCGTATGTGTTTAATGCTGCTAAAGAGGTTGTGTCTACTTCAGCTGCGGGAATCCCTGCGCCGTATACAGTATTTGTCATATAATCATATAATACATCTCCGGGCAAGGTTTGCCCACTGTCAATATTAAATGTCATTACAGGCAATTCAGCAGTTCCGGCTGATCTATTATATGTTACGACAACCGCCGCTAGCAAAGTATCATCCGCAATAAAGTTTGATGCCTGACCAACTGTATTGTATATGTAGCCGCCCGTACCTGATATTCCTAAATTATTTTTATAGACATAAACCTCAATCAGCCCAGCCATGCTTTCATCATCGTTTCCGTTGCTGTCGGTAGTCTTTGCGACAGTATATCCGTCGCCTTCAAATGTTATTCTATTGCCGTCCATGTATATGTCGCCGACAGTGTAAGTGTGAGCTGAGCCTGTACTTAATAAATTATCATCGTTGCTCTCAGCTAAGGCTAAAACATATGTCATTGTTTTAAGATCATTACTTCTTTCTGCCCATACTAAATTTCCACTGAAATATGCATCTCCATATAAAACTGGGAATGTATTGTCAACACTTGCATCAAGTTGAATCCTTACACCGGGATCCTCAGCGTCGATGCTGTCGGACTTTGTGTTGTCATTAATTAATGATGCGGTGTAATTAATAAGTGCAATTTTAGTAATGGTTGCACTTGTGCTGTCGCCGCCAAGCCAGGATAATGCTGCTCCGAAGAAACTCATTTGTTTGGTGCTCCTATTTGTAAATCTTTATCTTTTAATATTGCAGTTAGATCGAACATGACGCTATCAATGCTGCCAGTTTGATCTAAAAAGTCTTGTGGATGGGTCTTGCGGCCGTTTGTTTTACGATTAAGTATTTCAACAATGTTATTCACTGTCAACGCAATAACTGTTGCCGCTGTTTTGCTGCCGGGCTCTACGCTGTCTGTAATACTGTAATTGGTCACAATGCCATTAAAGATTACAAATGAGCCGGATGCAGAACTTTGGTGGTCTTCATATATGCGAGACACTTTTATTGTGCTTCCTTTAATGTCGCTGTTTAAAACATCAGTAACACTGTCAGTTGGGATTCCACTAATTGTAATTGTAAGTTCTGCAGGGGATGCTCTTAATTCTGATCGAGGTGCCGTTACGCTTAACAAGTTTCCAATGCTCTCGTAAGTATCGCCATCAATTGTGGTGCTTTGGTCATAGTCACTTAGCAAGGTGGTTCCTAAGCCAGTTACAACCCATTTAACAAATACAGCCGACTCAATGCCGCTGCTATCTGTTAAATCTTTAATCCCGTGTGTGGTTGTGTACGAAGCCATATTATGATCCGAATGTTAAAATTGCAGCGCCGTCAGATGTTACATCCGGGCCGTTAGTGTCTGTCATTACAACACGATATTGATATGCATCCTCGCCGGCTGTTACGCCTGCAAGTGTTAATGTCGCTGTTGTGTCATTTGTGTATGTGATGTTGCCAATTGTTCCTGTTGCTGTCGCCCAAACTGTTCCGCCGTCTGTGCTGTATTCCCATTGGTATGATGCAGGAACAATTACACCGGTTGTTAGAGTAAATGATGCTGCTCCACTAGAGGAAGTATCGTTAGCAGGTTGCGTAAAAATTACAATCCTAAGAACTTCTTGGAATTGGAATGCTCCGCTCCATTGCACAACATCAATGTCTGTAATTGTCCATTGCGGCAAGGAAGTACAAATAATATCATATGTATCGTTGTCTCCAATTGCTGTACTTTCCATCCACGCCATATTTGTTAAATCAAATATAATGTTTTCAACAGTAAACCTGTCTGCCACATCAACTGCATTAATGCTGGCTTGGTTTGCTGACCATTGCATACCAACAGGCATCATAACTGTAAACTTCTTAACAGCCGTGCCGCGGCTAACCGCTCGCACTGTTTCATTTCGTGTTTCGGTTTGTGTAACAACCTGTCTCTTGTTAACTGCTATTGTCGCAGCATTGTCAAATACCCACTGGAATGCCATATCTGTTATCTCCCGCTAGGAAGTGTCTTCCTACCTTGTTCTGTCACAGCGTAAATATACGCCGGGTCTCTTGCCACTAATTGCTTGAAGCTAATTGCGTCAACCGCGTTAATATTATAAGTAATGTTGCCAGACATTTGTCCACCAATTGGAGTTACGCTTGCAGGACCTGTTACCAACTCTGGTCCTCGTTCACCAACTATACCAACCTTACCTGCAGGGATTGTTCCACCGTCTGCGAAGAAGCCTGCAAACAAACTACCAACTGCGCTGCCAGTATTACTTCCAAAAATGCTTGATGTTAATTTAGCAATCTGCGCATTTAACAAACTGTCGACAATTGCTTGACTTAGTTCTTCAAATCCAAACTTACCAGTCTTAACAAATTTCATAATGGAATCTTCCATTGCATCTGTTGTGTCTGCAAAGACATCCTTTGCAATTTGTGCAGAATTAGTTGCTGCGTCAGCATAATCTTCCATTGCTACTGTCCAGCCGTCTGCAAAATCTCTGCTTTCACGCAATTGCTGTTCATTAATGTTTGCCATTGCGGCTGCAAACTCTTCTGCTGTTACGCCGACCTCCATTAATGCTGCCCTATTCTTGAGTAATGCCTTTTCGGTTTCGTTAAGTCGTCGCAGATGGGTCTTGTTGGCTTCAGCAAGGCTTTTAACTTGCTTTGCTAGGTCTTCGTTTGCATCTGTTAACTCTTTTGCTGCTTCTGCATTTTTCTTTTGTAGTGCTGCTGCTTCATTTTGTTCTTGCTGTCTTTGCTTTAGGTTTGCATCGTGTTGTGTTGACTCTGCTTCGCGTTCTAGCTTAATTCGTTCCTTAAGTGTTTCTGCAGCTTCTTGGCTAACTGTAATTTCATCGTGCCATAAATTAATAGTGTCCTGATGGGTCTTTAATCTAGCTTTTGCCGCTGCGTCAACATCAGCTATTACTTCACTATAGGTTTTAGTGTCTTCAATAATGTCTAATAGCTCAATATTGAAATCCCCAAATCCTGGGATGACGGCAAGCTTGTTCATGCCTTCAATTATGAAGTTTACCATCTCAACAAAGGTTTGTTCAACCTCGTTAATGGATTCTGTCCAACCAAATGCCATTGTTGCTGTGAATAGTTCCCAGACATGTTGCAATTCTAAGAATCCCTTAACAAGTCCGTCAACCATCGCAACACCTAGGTGGCGTGTGTCGGTAAACAATACGGCAAAAGTGGTTTTCAGTCCACCTAGCGCCGTACTACTGCCGTCAGCGAATGCTTTTGTCTGTGCTTCAGTAATTCCTAACCAATCTGCCCAAACGGACATTGCTGCAGGAAGCTCTTTTCCGACAAAAGCGATAAATTCTTGGGCTCCTTCAACGGTTGCTTGTATAGCAACGGTTAATCCGGACAATCCATCTTTCAACAAGTCCATTAATCCACTGTTATTAACAATGTCGTCGCTAATTGTGGCTAAGGTGTCTTTGAAGTTGGAATAACGACCTAACAAAGTGTCCATTTGCTTAGTTGCAGCGCCTGCAAAAGTAGTGTCACCAATACTTTGTAAAAATCCTTGGATTTCTTCGGAACTATTCTTAACTGTAGTGGTCGCACCCTGGAAAGTGAAGGCAACATTCTCGCCTTCCTTCCTAGCTTTAATACCGAACTCTTTCAATCGCTCAAATTCGCCTGTATTTGCGTCTGCCACTGCTTCAACAAACTGGTCTAAACTTTTGCCTGTTGCTGATGCGGTGTTCGCGAAGGATATCATTGCTGCCTTTGTTGGAGCAATACCTAATGCTGTTAATTTTGTGTATGCTTGGGTTGTTTCTTCTAAACTGCCGGGTAATTGTTTTGCAAGATCTTGGATGAATCTAAATGCAATTGCCGCTTCCTTTGTGCTGCCTGTTACCGCAACAAGGGTGGTCTTCATTGTTTCGAAGGAGGCTGCTGTTTTTATCATTCCTACTAATGCTGCGGTGGTGGCTACAGCAAGGGCCGCAATGCCAGCTTTTGCTAAGGTCAGTCCTTTGCCCATTCCTTTGGCACTGTTGTCAGTCTTCTTCATTTGCTTAGATGTTTTATCTAAGGACTTGTTTAGTTTGTCAACACTAGCGACTGCCTGGGTAGTGTTTACATCAATTGTATATTTTACATCAGCCATCTTACTTCCTCATTATTTTCTTAACCAGCTTATTCAAAAACTGGGTAACGGGCTCGCTCATTCCTTTGGGCGCCTGTTTGCTGTGGCCCTTATCTAAGTAGCTGGCGTAATCATATCTAGCATGAATAGTTTTGCCGCGCTTCCTTGTGCTGCGTCTTGCGTTGCCTGTGTCAATTGGAGTAACTCTTTTAAATTCTTTAAGGGCCGCTGGAACTAACTGTGTTTTTAGTTTTTTGCTAATCCTCTTAAGACTATCATCCATTGTGTTTTTGACTATTGGCACGCTTTTGCTTCTCCTTTGCTTTATTTAACATCTCCTGCAGTTCCGCTTGGGACTTGCCGTGATTCTTAGTGTTATATGCAATCTTACCTTCTGTTGTCGAGGTCTCATTAACATACGCTTGGTACTGAGCACTAACATGTAAGACAGTTAGGTCTAATGTGTTGCCGTGCTGTAAAGCAAAGCTTGGTAATACTCCGTACCTCGTTGCAAGTAAATCCAACGATATTAAATTTTGTGTTAGCGGATCGTCAAAGTTTAGCGAACCGCTTACAGGTTTCCCAATTCGGCCATAACTCCGCGAACGGCTGCCATTGCTAGGTCGCCTGGGACTTGTTTCTTTGCTGTAAATATTGGCTTGCCCTTTTTGTCAAGCATTAAAGTTGACGCAAATTCGATTCTGCCATTAAGGTCAGTTTCGTCTGTTGCGTTTGCTATGATTGATAGGTATTCGCCGAGTGGCATCCTATCGTATATAAAGAATTCTACTGTCTCTCCGTACTTCGTAACGATCTCTTCGTCGTCAATTATGATGGATTTAAGTTGTGGTGTTGCTGCTAGGTCTGCTAATTGCATTGTCTATCTCCGTTCTCATTGCTGAGCTCTTTTATGATTGCATGACAAAACGATATCCTCGTATTTGCCTTTTTAATATCTCCGTTTGCGCAGGATATTTCATTTTGTGCCTTTCGTAATTCAGCACGCATACTCTCCAACAATTCTTTATTGGACAGTTTCTTTAGGACTTCCATTAATGGATCCTCTCTGTGTCAAGTATTTATGCTGGGCCCAATTGCCCAGCATAATTAACCATCTTATGTTACGGTGTAGCTTCCTGTTACTGTTAAGGTAAACGGTGAAACCCAAACTGGGCTGTCCGCTGATACTACTGGTACAAGACCAGTAAAGTATCCATCACCTGTAATTGTCTTACCAACTGTACCATCACTGTTGTCACCCAAGTAGAGTGAAAAACTAGTTAGTCGCTTTGTATCTGACAAGCCGAAGATGCCGATGAATTCGACGCCGTCTGCTGTGCTTAGTCCGAAGAATGAATCTTCTTCTAATACAAGGTTCCCACTAAGTGAGTTTGTTGCTGTTGTCGCAATCTGAAGCTTTGCAGATTCATCAAGCTGTGTCCAACTGAATACATCATTTGCTGCAGACATCGAAATGTCCTGTATTGCTGGGACCACCATCGGATCATTTGCGCCACCAGATCCAGCGGTTAGTAAATCGTCACCACCGTCTTCTGCTGTAAGTGTTAGGGTCATTTCGACGCCGGTAACACCTGGTGCTGGGTAAATATAACTCATTTCTTAAGTCTCCTATTATGAATTAATAATTAGCTTAAAGTTAATCGCACGAGGCAACTAGTTGTGTTAGGCTAATAGCGAATGTTGATACTAAAGCATCTTCGACATAGTCTGTTACAATGTCCGTTACTCTTGCTGTTTGCCCAGCAAAGGCAGCGTCACTGTTTACATCCTTAATCATTGTTACTAAAGCATCATAATTCGTGTGTATTGTTTTCGCGTCTGAGGATACAAAGACTTCAACTGTGCTAACTTCGTTAGCAAAGCCTAAGCCATCTAGCGTATCCAATAAAGGTTCCTGCTCGACTTGATCGAGACTAGTGTAAACAACATTTTTATTTTTCACATACAATGGAACATTACTCGAAGTCCATGGTAACTCATCTGTTACTGTAAACCCGGTCACAATGTTTGCTTCCAAGTATGCAATTATGTCGTCTCTCATTATCTAATCCTCACCATGCGCACCGTATCGTAAAGGTCGATTCCTTGGAACTTCTCATTGGAATCGACAGTGCCGTCTCCATCAAAGTCGTACCAGTCCCATCGCTTAATTAAATCACCAAACAAGCCGTTAAACTTGTTATGGTAATAATCAATTTTAGCATAGGTGGAATCTTCTTCCAGTCCAAAGTTTGCAGTCCTAGGCAAGATATATTCGTACAGGGCACCGTAGACACATAAGTCCGTAAAATCATCCGTACTTGAAATAATCAAGTTTGGATTCACATCCGGTATGTCTACGGCTGCTGTACCGCTTGACCGACTTAGGTAATAATTAACCCATTCGTCGGTCGCGCTTATCTTGGTTAAGATACGGGCTGTTTCCCGTATACAAAAGTCCGTTACTATCTCGTCAGTAAGCCCATTGTTCGCTTCAAATAATCGCTGATCAATTAATTGGACATCTGTTTCGTCCGCAAAACTGATAACTACATCTTCTGCATTATTAAACCAGGGCATTATAAACCTCCGATTAAGATACGATTGAGCTGTCCATCCACACTTCGACGCCGTAAGAGTCTTCCAACTCACCAACACCATATGCAGAAGTTGCAACAAGCTCAGTAGCACGAAGTGAAGCATCGCGTTGCAGTTCGATAGTGATATCGTTCTGTACCGCTAAGCCAAGTGCATCCTGGTGGAATACTGCGCCCTTGCTGTCGCCTGCAGTGGAAACAATGTTTGCACTTTCGAAGACAGGTACGCCTGCTAGCATTCCGACATAGCCGTTAACCATTGCAGTGTTCTGTACATCACCGCCCGCAGGGTTTGCGAAGGTGTTTGTAAGATCATCCTTAAGGTCGTATGCAATTTCAGGGTGGATAACGCAATATACATTACCAACGACTACGCTGTTCGCGCGAAGTTGTGCAACTGCATTAAAGATTGCTGCCGCTGTAAGAGCTGAAGTACCGTCGCCTACGACAGTTGAGAAACCGTCAAATAGTGCGCATAGGTCAGCATCTTGCTTACGAGCAATTGCTTCGCCGAATAAACGGCCTACATCTGCAACTACATTAGAAGCAGTGCTGCGAGCAGCCATGTCTGTAATAGTTGTCATAATACCAACTTCAGAGATTGTTAATACAGCCTCTGTGGTAGATACGGCTGTGTTAGCTAGGTCAGTGCCTTCTGCTACTGCTGCCGCTGTTTGTCGTGCGTACTTAGGTACATTAACTGTAGTACCACCACCAAGAGGTGCGGTATAGTTCTTAACCAGGTTGCGCATCAATGAAGTTTCCTCAGCGATAAACATTGCTTCAGATATAATCTTCGGAAGTAAGTCGTCTAAGGTAGTTGTTGTGCTTTCGTTTGCCATGTTATATGTCCTCCAGGACTAAAATTAAGCTATTCCGTGCTTCACACGATATTTCGCGTATGCTGCTCGGTATTTAGGATCCGACATTTTTGTAGGATCTATGTTGTCGTAATCAAATTCAGTACTTGTTGTGGTATCGTGACTACTGTTTGAATTTGTTGTTGATTTAGTTGGTGCCACGAAATGGGCATTTGCATTTAAGAATTCTGAAACTAATTCATCAACAGTAAATAGCGATCCACTGTCATTGTACCTAGGCGCTTTCGCACTATCTATGACTTGGACTTCTCCACTTTCGGTTAGTGTAACTTTATCTGCTAGTAGGTCGCGAACTTGCTCCGGATTAATGGAACGGTGCTTTGCGGCTGCATTAAGCAAAGGTGTGTTAATTGAATAACCTCTTATGGTTTCTTTTTGTGCGAGTATGATCGCGTCTTTCTTTCCAACCACTTCGCTTAAAGTTTTCTCGAAATTACCTTTGGCAATATCTTCTTCTTGTTGGCGTGTTTCTGCATCCGTAACTAATGTTCGTAATGTTTCAACATCTCCTAATCCTTCATACTTCTTTGCAGCTTTTGTTTCTGCATTGGTGCGGGCTTTAGTCATCATGACATCAAGCTCTGCTTGAGTATAAGTTTTTGGTGTGGTGTCCTGATTATTGTTTGTATTGGACGCATCAGTGTTGTCCTGGTCTTCTAATGATGTATCGGTCATTTTCCGTATCCTCTGTTAGAGTGAAATAGCTACACACTGTAGAGTATGTAACTATTTAGTAAATTACTGTTCGTTTCCAGGATTTTCTGGCGTTCCCAGTATAATTTCCGCGTCATCACCAAACAATTCAACCACTTTACGGTCGATTAGTTGATGGACTTTCGGATCTGTTGCTGCACTCTTAGCCGTAACTAATTGCGCAAACTCGTTTTTGAGATCTTGGATGTTAAATGATCCAGGATACTCGATTGTGCCCCCAAATGCTTTTTCTTCATATAAAGCAAATAGGCGCCAAATTTGTTCTTCTGCTAATTCTAGGTTGTTAGCTTTGTCTGACAGGCGAGCGTTAAGCAATTGGAATTCAGTTTCCATTGCCACTCCAGAAAGTGTACGGACTTCTGTTGCACGAACGGCGCCAGTATTAGCCATTTTGTCAATAGCTGTGACAGACTTTTCAATAACCTTAAGGACGGCGTCAATTGGAGCTCCATCGTATACAAGCATGAACGGCTTCAACTGTGGATCCATGTTTTCTGGCATTGCAATTATTGCACCAGCGCCACTACCAGCCTTCTCTAAGGTGTCCACTGTGGCGACTAAGCTAGGGTGCCCTTCTAATCTAATCCCTTGTTCCATTTCACTGTTTAGGTTATAGATTAATCGTTGTTCGTCCGCTATGTCGTTAATGTCACTAAGGCCAATTCCCCTAATTGGAGAGCGTTGGTTATAGGCTATGACAGCTGGGATTGTTCCTAATCCATTTTCTTCAACAAGGTCAGCAACGATTTCGTCTTCATCCTTGTCTATGGTTACAGTACGAACAAAATCTGGAGTCCATTCCTTAAGGGTAATTTGGGATCCGCGCACGCCTTCTATGTATTTGAAATATGTCAATACATAAAGTCCATTCTCCTGTCTAGTCCATGCCCAGTCTGTTACGCTTAGTGGCGTCAGCAAATTAATATAGGGTCTTACATCTTGGGCCAGTTCGTCAGCTCGTGTGCCAGCGTTTGTGTTAGGCTTGACTAGAACTGTCCAAACATGTCCAAACACTGATGACCAGGTTGCGACATCTTTCATAAAGTTATCTAGGGAGCGCCCATCAAAGTCTGCATCAGCTAAGAATGGATTGGTTTCGTCTTCCGTTAAGTTCACAAATGTTCTTGTTGGACTTACACGGAATAGGAAACTGTTGTAGACGGATATAACGCTGGCACAATGATTGTCTAGTGGTGTCACTAGTAGGCGCTGGTTATATTCGGCGGATGTTTCGTTAGTGTAATTAGTAAGGTATCCTGCTTTGCGGTAAACTTGTCCGCCCAGGTAAGAGTCCTGCATATATTGCCAAACTGCTTTGTTGTCTGTGTAGAGTGCATTGACTGCTAGTAAGTTGTCTATTTCTGAATTGGCCATGATGTTATCCTATATTGTGTGCCCATCGTTTCGGGGTCTCTCGGTTCTCTGTGCGTTTCATTGTGACTGGAAATTCGTAGTCAATAAAATATCGTGTCGCATCTGTGATATGGTCAAAGCCAGAGTCTTTATCGGGAACCGTTGTCCCGGGCTTATAATTGTGTCTCAGCAAGCTATTTATTAATTGCTTGCAATTTGGATCTACTAGGAAAGTCCGGTCCCCTAGGCTGTTGCATAGTTTACTGTTGACAGCATTTACACCGTCGCGAACAGGGTTGTGTCTATGTGGAGCATTCACTTTGTATCCTGCGTTCTGCATGATCTTCAAGTCTGTGGTCCCGCCCGCGCTTGTCTTCCTTTGGCGAGATGCTGGGTCCGGATATGTAATGTGGCGACTATGTGGATAGCGGTTGTCAAGCTCATCACATGCTTCCTGCGTGTTACTACCGTATATTAATATTTCGTCTATGGCATGACAGATCTCTAGCTTCGTGGATCTCTTCTCCATGCGCTTAGTGGATTCATCGTACTCCTCCCAATTCTTCATGATGTCGTACCTGGTGAAGATGACAACGGACATTGGGTCTATGTTAAAGTCCCAACCAGAAAATAAAATTGAAGGTGTTTGTGAGCGGGCCGGCGTGTAGTAGGGCACGACATTTTCTTGTTGATCAAAATTATACCAAACTCGATTACCGCTCGTAACAAAGTCTGCATTATGCTCTTGGTTAAATGTTCTTTCATCTTGGGTAGCCATTAAGTCTTCAATTTCAGATTGCGGTACGAAGCCTCCTTCCATCGAGGTGTACTTAAATGATTCCCAGTTCTTCTTAGTCTGTTCGTTAAGGAATAAATCGTAGCTCCAGTTGCCGGTACCTCTTGGTGTTCCTATAAACAGAGCGGCGCCATTCTTGTCAGCTAAAGTAGGTCTTAGCACTTCATAAAATGCTTCTGGTTGGATGTCAGCGAACTCATCCATTACGATAAAGTTCAAGCCAACTCCTCGAAGGCTGTCTGGATTGTCTGCACCCTTAAGGCATATGCGGCTTCCGTTCTTCAATGTAATGGTCAGTTCACTTTCGTTTATCTTCTCTATCCAATGTAGGCTGCGCAGTTTATCCTTAAGTGGACGCCAAACAACTTCTTTGGATTGCCTATAGCTAGGACTAATGTACCAGATCTCGCTGTTAGGCATTGCTGCATTCTTACATATCTCTCTTATCGCTAATATAGTCTTGCCGAACCTTCGTCCACATATCGCTACGCGGAAGCGAGCATTTGATTGGGCTATTGTTTGTTGTGGAATACTAAGAGGCATTGATCATTCCCAGCAAGGTAAAGCCCAAGAAGGATACAAGGATAACGGATAGGGTGATCCAGTTTGTCTTTAACCATTTCATACATGGGCACCCGCTAATATTATAACACCATTAACTAGGTGTGTCAACGGTTGTAGGAGGTAGACAGGGTTATTCATATATGTTATAATTAACTGACGGCTCCGTCATCGTCTTCTTCGCGAATCAATTTTACTCTAAGAAGCTGTCGTTGGTTTAAATTCTCGTACCGTTTTCCGTACGCTGCCACAACCAATTCTTCTATCATGGCCGATGCATGGTTTTCATCTTCATATACTTTGGGCTTGATGTTACTCATCATCCTGTTCCTCGGTTGGGTCTATACTGTGATCTTCAAAGTCATCGTTCCATACTAGCGGAGTTTCGGTATCTATGATTACTTCTGTTTGTGGTTTGCCTATGATACGATCGTATACGGCCATATATGCTTGAGGGTCGCCCTTCAATGCTGCCTTAGCTAAGACGGCTGCTCCAGCATTATTGAGTGCTGCCAACCAATGTGCCTCTTGCTGTTCAACAATTATTTGCATGGACTTCTTCATGGACTTCTTGACGGCGCGTTTTATTTTGTGTGCTTCAAGTTGTTCCGGGGTGAGGCTCTTGATATAATCGGCGTATGGTGAGTCGCCAGGCTTCCACATATTCTTAGGCATGGTAGGTCCTCGAGGGTCCGAAAAAGCTTTTTAAAACTGGTCCACTATGTGAAAAATCTGGCTGCGTCAACATTTCTTCGTGTTTCATCACTATGTTCTTCGTTTTCATCCTTATTCCTCCTTGTTGCCACTATGAAGATCATCAAGTTCTTCATCTGTCATCTCTGAGGCTTCAATCAATGCTCTAGCAGTCTCGGAGGTAATAAATAGATCAGGCCATTCAGGGAGAGCAGGTAGATCAATATCGGTGGGTGCTTCGTCGTTGGATTCTTGCATAATAACTATTTATGCTCGAACAGAGTGCGTTATATTATATTTGAATGATTTAGGGAATGATTTAGGGAGTTATTGAGGATTATCGTCATCGAAAGTTAAGTTATCTAAGTCATCTAGTTCAATAGTTGCTTCTATAGTGTCAATTACATCGTTAATGTGATCTTGCAATGCTAGGTACTTAAAGTTCCATTGGATTACTTCATCGCTATTAATCCATTTAGTCCATCTTTCGTATTGTACATAAGATTCGTGTAGGGTTGCCATTGCTCCTGCTAATCGTCTACTAAAGACATCCCATGGTTCTAATACAGGGCTTCCGCGGTTCGAGTATTGCATAGCAGTAATACTCAATACACTAGGAGCGGGCATATGATAAACTTTTCCGTTTTGTCTCCATGGCAATAACAAGACTCTGTCTTTAACAATTATATCGTATATTACAGGGCCAGGAAGATAGGTTGGTTGTACATTAAAAATTGCATCCTCAAATAATTGATAAGGGACAGGGAGTTTATCTTCGTTAGTTAGTTCATTCTCGGGCATTGTTGTTCTCGTCGTAATATCCGTATAAGTGCTCATGCAGGAGAGTATGTCTATTAAGTTCCCATTCTTCTTCAGTCATATTAAAGGCAGGGTATCCTTCGTGATTCTCGTTCCTGTACACTAAGAAGCTGTACTCATCCATTTTATTCTTTTTGAGTTTCTTCGGCTTGGAGAAACTAGCCGGGATGGGCTGCATTGTGGGCTTGGATTTCTTTTGTATTTTATTAGGCTTGGGGGCGCTAGGAGCGACAGTTGCCTTCTTCGGTGGAGGCAGTGATACTAGGGAGTCTCCGTCTTTCCAATATGTGTAGTTCTGGAATCGTTCGCTATTAATCTTAATGCGGATTTGGGCATCACCTATTCCAAGTTCTCTGCTTGCGACCGCTGCATTTTTATATAGTACGCTGTCTACTAGGACCTGTTGCTGTTGTACTTTCTTTTGTCTAACTTTCTTAATAGGGCCAGGAGCAGATACTAGGGAGTCTCCTTCTTGCCAAAAGGTGAAATTAGGAAAGTTCGGGTTACCCATTCTGCAATGCAAGCAAGGATATGATAGGTCGAGGACTTCTGCTGCGCTGCCCATATTATCGTAAAGTACGCTGTCTATTAAGACTTGCTTTTGATTTGGGCGGACTCGTTTTGGATTTGGGACAACATTAATTACATCTCCGTCTTCGTAATACATCCAGTTTGGGAATGTGTCTTGTAATATCCTGTTATGGATAGCTGCGGGTGTTTTGCCGGTTGCTATTCCTGCTTCCTTAGATGATGCGTATACTATTCCTTCGCCAAGTACCTTCTTCTTTTTATTCATCTTCGTTGCCAACAATTTGGACTTCGGCGCCTTCGTTGTCCTCATCGGGCTCAACGCAATATTTGCATCCGGGGTCCATGCCTTCACAATATTTACAATCTAAGTCCATGAAATCTTCTTCTGTAATGGGTTCATCGATTGTGGTTACCTGTACATAAAATCCGTCGCTGGATAGCCTAGTGCTTAGGTTTCCTTTATTCTCTTCTTCGGATATGTACTTTGTAATGTCTTGGTTGCCGCGGGTTGCTATGCGGACTCGGACTGTTCCATTTTGTTCTAATAGGTGCTTTAGTTCTTGTAGTTTCATTCTTTGTTCTCCAGTGTTTTAAGTTCATCCGTTAGTGCTTTGTGATTTGCAGCTTCAATGTCAATATTCCTGTCCCAAGTTATTATGGACTTTTGTGTTCGCTGCAGGGTGACTTGTAATTTATGCCTTTTGAGCTTAATCTTCTTCATTTCTCTATTTGAAGTTTTAATATATTTGTTAAGGGCAGCAATTCTATTTAAGCGATTATTCTCTTCTTGCCATGCTGGGTCTCTGTTACCAACTTTAATATACTTGTATTTGCTCGTTGCATTAGCAGGATCTACATAAGTCCAATTTGGGTAGTCTTCGTTGCCGCAAGCTCTGTATCTAATCATGCTCGGAGATACGCCTAATGCCATGGCGGCTTTGTTTTGGGATTCGTAAGTTACTCCGTTAATAATAACTTCCTTGCTGGATATTGCGTGGCCATCGCCGTGTTTAATTGGCTTCCTGCTTGTTACAGGGGGCGCATTAAGGGGGCGCACTCTCCTGCCTTTGCGGGATGTTATTTCGATGTTATCAAGTTGCCATGGGTATAATGCGTCGATCCGTGTCATGCGGTATTTTCCTTTACCTCTTCCTCTTTGATCCCATTTGCCGGATTCATCCCAACATGCTGTCCACTCTTCAAGTGTTATTGCCCAGGCCTCATTTCGATAATCTGCTTGTGCTTTTTGTTGGTTGTATCTGTAATGCGGGGACTCTAGGTTCCTTCCGTAATTACTTGGTGCTCTTGACATTCTGTTTCTCCTTCTTATATTTTGCTCTTGCGCGTTTATTTTTGCGCAGGCGTTTTTCGTCTTCTGTTTTATGGGTATAGTAGATTGGGTTGCTACTGTAATCAGCTTCCAAATAGAGGAATGCATTTTGTAGGAAAGCTCCTAATCTATTTTCGGTGCTAAGTTCCTTTCCCATGCTCTTAATGTAGTTTTCGATCTTCCCTAATAAAATATTGCAGTCCTTATGCAGGGTTCCTCTAACATATCCTGTTTTATGACAGTGATCTAAATGCGGATTGTTCTTAATGGGTTGCTTGCATAATGCGCAAACATCTCCTTGCTGTTTATAAAATAAATTCCGAGAAAAGACAGCGGTCTTTTGTGTTAACTTCATTTTTGCGCGTCTAACTTAGATTGTATTTTTCTAAATAGCGGTGTATCCGGTAAATTGGGGTTAGGAGGAGGGGGTTGGGCTTCCTTTGTGAGGATCAAGTCCCATGGGGTTCCTTTGAACATGCGATTCCAACGCGACAGCATTCCGCTTGGAATATCCTTTCCAGAAATTATTTGGCGGGTGAGATCAGTGACAATAGACATCATGGAGTAATTAGCTTGCTTGCCTTGCCTAGGAAATCCTTTAAAGGGTTCGCCTATCCATGCATATGTTATTGGGTCTTCTCTTTGTACTTTATCAATTGCCTCTAACACAGATGCAATGTGCAATCGCGCATGGCCCATGTTCTCCTTCGATAGTCTGAAATATGTGGTGCAAAAATTGTTTCCGGGTCTTGGGTCCATTACCTTTGCATTGTCGTATTGTAGCTTCATTAGTTTTTAGTCTCCTTCATGCATGTATTTATACTCGTATTGCGACCCGAAAAGATTTTAATCCTCATTTGCAAACTGAGGATAGCGGATCCGGTGAGGATTGTTTTTAGCCATTATGATGAAAAGCATTAAAGTAGATCACCTTAGTCTGTTTAATGCTACGCATTCAACTACTTCTTCACAAACAATCATTTCGCATTCGCTCAATAATAGTTTATTTCGCAGTGGTTTTAACTTTTGTTTTTAGAAAGAACTTGAATAATGTTTTAATGAATACTTTAAAGAATAACTTGCTTAAGGAGAGGAAGTCATACAATGGCTTGTATTTCAAGCCACAGTATCAAAAAGGTCTTGCTTTAGGTCTTTCATCATTTAGTTTGCAAAGCTATACGCAGGGGTGGTTGGTGGTCTCCCTTTAATGCCCGGTGTTATCAACGCTGTCGCTATAAACAACTCTAACAAAGTTTATAGTCGGTCATCCTTATCTAGCCTCTCGGCCCCAATTGGATTCATGATAGAAATATTTTTTATAGTCAGCCTCTAACTATGCTGACAGATTGGTGATATTGTCTCCTCGACAATACACAGGGGGTTCTTTTATACTGATCGTTACTAAGGGAGATTTTATCGCTTGCCTTTTCGGTTCACAGTTTGCTAGCATCTGAGCATAAATTTGGCGGGCGATGTTCAACTTTTCTGAAGTTTACTAATCTAAAATGGAGCCTGTCATTGAAGGGAATATCCCTGTGCTTGGAGGATGCGTCATCTACTTTACATCACACAGGGAATTCTTTGTTAAATCGGTGGGGTGTTTGTAGATGATTATGTAGCGAACCGCTCCAAACAGTTATTCATGCTACATTGTTATTTATCCGAAGTGATTGACACCGCAGATATTTCTTCCATTAAAAACCCTGCTAGAAAATTAGAGTAAACTAGCAGGGACTATTAGGAATTTACTTATGTCATAAACAAGTAAAAATTTTAAAGGTACCTACAATGGCATTAGTGGGTACACTTTTATTTATGACTCGAACAGTATGCCCAAAATAATAGGTTGACCTATTGCTAAAAACCCTGTAATATGTGTAACATATTAAACAACAGCAAGGCACACGATATGAAGAACCCAGATGTAACATTAGTTAAAGTCCCGAAGACCAAAAAGGATCCCTCGGTTATTGACAGCATCGTTGCTACCTTAACAGGTAAAACTTCAGAGCGTTTTACAAAGATTGCAACGCGGTATGCTCGCGCAAAGCGCATCGAGAAGATGCTCTCCAAAGAGCGTGTTTTGTTAAATGCGCAGGTTAAGGAAATGGGAGACGAGCTGTTTACCAAGCGTCATCACATTTACACTCGCGTGGTCGACACTGCGACAATGATTTTTAAGTTCAGCAAAGCAGGCGAATCCACTTGTACCACTTTCGACAAGGATGCGTATATCCTGCAGTTGGAGAAGGCTTCTAAAAAGACTGAGAAGCAACTCGCTGCAATGCGCAAGAAGCTGGAGACTACTAGCACTTCAAAAGTTGATTCCAAATTGCTTACTCCTAAGGAGAAGGCACTTGTCTAAAATATTAACAACTGAAAGACTTACAGAACATCACCCCGGCGCCCTGCAGGAATTGCAGGAGCGTTGGTTCCACATGCGATACGGTGATGTCTTTTATTGGGAATTAACTGGCCGGACTTTTGCTAAGGTGGGCAAGGGCTGGCGCGAATTGGAAATGATACAGAGGCAAGAATGAAACACTTGTGGATATTACTCGTTTTATTATTTGTGTTATCTGCCTTCGCACCTAATCCGTGCTATCCTGCAGAATCCGCTACAGACTGGAGTTGGATGCACAGCAAAGAATATTATGTCCAAAAGGACAAGAACTACCAACAAGATCGCAAAGCATTGGAAGCCAACCAGCGCGACCTAGGCGAAAAACACGACTACGATTATACACGATAAGATTGTAGATTAACTAAGGAGAAATATAATGGCGACACGAATAGGTAATTTTCTAATTTTCGTTTTATTATCGATTATTACAATCGGGCTTTATCCAATTTACTTTTGGGTTACCCTCACTAAGGAACGAAATGAATTGCTTGAGAAAATCTTAATACAGGTAAGCAAATAGTAGCAATTGGCAAGCGGACGATTAGCAGCAGGCGGGTTCATCCTCGCCGCTCAGACAACCTGGCCCCATTGTTTGCTGTGAAGGGGCTTTTTAATGACTAATCGTCCTCACAGTCCTCGCGCCATTCCGGCCAGTCATCGCTTGCAATCCTGTTGCACATCATAACATAATCCATTCCTGTTTCAATTGCAGCTTCCTTCCTATTTTCAAAATAGTTTCCTTCAATGCAGATCCTTGCATTTCGCTTTGCGTAAAATGCGTCTCTCATGTCGTGCAAATAGTTTGGGCAGTCTTCATCAAACGCGGCTGTGCTGTTTATTTGAAATTGCTTTTTCTTCAAGATAGCTTTTGGCGACTTGGACAAATCAAAAGTAGCTTGGCTTCCTCTGTACAAATGTCTAGGTGGTATCAATCTTCCGTTTTTGTCTTTCATACTGTACTTAGTCCCGACATCACGAGGTGGATTTATTATTGAGAATTGCAACAAAAATGGTTAAATTAGGTCCTTTCCGACCATTTTCCTTTGCTAAAGGTACAGGTTATTTTTACCATGTATGTTGATGTGCTTTTAAGAAAGTGGAGTGTAAAGTGGTGGGTTTAATGCTCAAGAAAAAACCCTGCTGTTGACAGGGTTTAATCCAATTGATATCAAAGAAGTGCCTTAAAGTTTGTATATGTTATGTTCAATTGTAAGTAAAAGTATTTAGTCCTTTGGGTTTAATGACACTCTTTGTGATGCTCATAATAGTCATCAGCGAATTCAGCCATCTTGTCTAAGTGCAATTCAATTTTGGCTTGATAGGCATCTTGCTCATTGCCTTCAACTGTCTCGTCAATTATCCAAAGCAAAAGCAAAGCGGCAATTAAAAAAGTGCCGATGATTGATACAATAGTTTTTAATGCATCTTGGCTTATCATGTTAGTAACTCTTGTAATATTGGTAGGAGTTGGATCAACGCAATTGCTCCGAGCACGCCGTACATTATTCTTTCAACTAGGCGAAGACGATTGTCTGCTTTATCAAGTCTAATTTCGTGCGTATGTAATATTTCGCGAATGGCTTTTAGTTCGCCTTGTATTAATCCATCTTCGTATGTTAGTTTATCGGTCATTATATTGGGTACCTGATTATTAATCCTATTTGGCCTGCAGAGTTAATAAATGAGTTGTACCATTTAATATTGTCTGCTGCTCTGCGTTTGAATTCGTTGGCCATTATGCTGCATCTATTCCAATTTTCAAAACTCCCATGTCGCCCGAGCCTGTACCTGTGTACGCGGTTTGATCATCATACGCCATATTGTAATTAAATATTGAAGCGCCCGAAATATAATATGTGGTGTTGGTGCAAGTATTTGAATATACGAATGTTCCCGGGCCACCGGTAATAGCGTTTCTATAAAGGCCAGTACCCATTGTGAATACCATCCCGCCATCGTTAACATCGGATGCTAATACCGGTGGAGTTTTATTACTAGAATACGCCCATTGGATGTTATCTAGGGTCGCGCCCTCGAGACGATATACAACACTGCGATGACCAAACCCGCCAAATGTAAATGTTGTGTCCGGTGTTCCGCTAACATATTCTAAAGTATATACTGACATTTGGCCATCTCCGCTAATACCTTGTTGTTTCAGCAAAGTCCATCCAGACAAATTTGATATTGCTGTTGAAGAGCTAGTTGAAATCATAGCCACTAATAAATCGCCGGCAACATATCCTGCAGGTAATATAAATGAGTCTGTGGTGTCTGGGGTGTTGGTCCGGCAATATGCGTCGGTACCGGGAGTGTGATATATTATCTCCCCTCCGCCCGCAGCTGGAAAGCTTCCTGCTGTTATTCCTGGTATCATTTAATCATCTCCATTACGCTGTTGGTGGAGCAT
>Ga0164315_10000819_pt1 | contig 22479 bp, 17 predicted proteins | sample GuaBasSedimGuay6_FD_113737 | JGI IMG/M metagenome (GOLD analysis project Ga0164315, IMG submission 113737) | Subseafloor sediment microbial communities from Guaymas Basin, Gulf of California, Mexico - Guay6, Core 4569-2, 0-3 cm | ecosystem: Environmental > Aquatic > Marine > Hydrothermal vents... | reverse complement strand
GGATAAATACCCCTATAATAGAAGTGAGTCTAGTCGAGCGGAAGAAAGGGGTCAATAAAAGTAATGGCTGCAAAGAAACGGATACCTCTGGATGATTTGAAAAAGGATTCTTATTATGATGCACCTCTGTGGCTGGACGAACATTTTCTTCTTCTGTCCGATGATGCTCCGGTAAGCGATAGTCTTCTGGAAGCACTTAAAAACTGGGGATACAAAGGAATCTGGACCGAAGGGACACTAACCTCCGGCAGCAAAGCTGCGGCAGCTGCAACGGATTCCATATCCGGGGCTGTACTGAACAACAATGCCAAGGAAGCTGAAGGCCGCCGGGTGGCCCGTTTGTTTTTCTCCGACCTTGCCGGATTCACCCGTAAAGTTTACGACAATTTCAACCGGGAAAGTTATCTCGATATGACGGCCATAACAGAAAAAGTAAAAACCGTTATTCAGATGATTAAAGATTTCCGGACATACGTACTCAGACTTCCGGATCTGAAAGCTGATGGAATTGATTATCTTTACACCCACTCCGCCCGGACTATTATAATATCTCTCACCATCGGCGAATCCCTGAAACTTCCGAATTTCCGGTTGATAGAACTGGGAATCGCCGCAATGCTCCATGAAATCGGTATGATGAAAATACCAAAACAGGTTTTTGATAAATCCGCGGCATTAACAGCAAATGAAAAAAAACTGATCTCAACTCATCCGGCACAGGGACTGAAGATGCTCCAGGATTACTCCAAAGAAAATGCGAATCCCCTGGCTCAGGACATACTGATGGGCGTCTGGCAGCATCATGAAAGATCCAACGGCTCCGGTTATCCCCAGGGAATCAGCGGAGAATCAATAACCCAGTTCGGAAAAATTATTGCAGTGGCATGTTCCTATGACGCCCAGATATCCAACCGGCCTTTCAGGAACGGTATTGACGGGTTTACTTCCATGATGACGATGCTCAGGGAAATGAGCAGCCTGTACGATGAAAAAGTTATATCCGCATTGATTAATTCAATATCACTATATCCACTGGGTAACTATGTCCGTTTAAAAAACGGCGCCATAGGAATTGTTGTGAATATCGGTTCTCATCCAAGATACCCTGTTGTAAAACTTTATCTTGATGAAAATCTGCACATGTACAAAGAACAGCCGATAATTAAAACTCATGAGGATGAAGAGGGAGAAGAAGGACAGACTGTTACAGCCGTACTGACTGAGCAGGAAGTAAAAGATCTTGTTTCCCGGGATCTGCTCCCGAGGTAATGAATCCGTTTTTTTCATTTTGTTACTTGACCGCAGGCCCGGAGCTTTGATAAGTTGGCTTCCCCATGTCAGGCAGAAAAAACATATTACGGTTGGACCGTTTACTTCAGGAAATCGGTATAAAGGGACGGACGAGAGACTCTTCTGTAATGAGAGCTTTATCCTCGGCATTAACCCATCCTGCCCGGATAGCCGAGTCCGGATTTTTAAATGATGACGACCCCCTGAAGATTTCCGCCCGCTGCATAATTGAAGATTTTGAGGCCGTAACAAACGGCATGAGCCGTCCGGATCCCGGTGATACTGTCATAATTATTGATGAGGAAAGCCCATTGTACCCCTGGAGACTCCTCACCGAAGCGGTTGCTTCGTTTTATGAGGGGAATACAAAAGCCATGATTGATACAGTTCGGCAATTCCCAGAAAAAAGTGCCGTTGCAAACCTCAGATCAACATTCGAAATTCTGGCTGGTAAGCCTCTTCCTGTTAATGAAAAGAATATCTTTATTGAAAAAATCCGTGTAATACACAAAGAGCTGTCCCTGGGCCTGGAAATACTCGATGAGGCCTCATCCTACCCGGACCTGCTCAGAAAAGAAATTGGTTATTATGTCAGGGAAATGTCAAAGGAAAACCCTGAAGCCGGAAAGCGCCTTTATTACTGGGCAATGAAGGTTTTATCCGAAGAAGAACCACTGAGTGAAAAAGATGAGATGCCATCTGTTATTCAAGGTGCCGGAGAAGCCTCCAGAATCTGTGCCCTGGCATCAATCCGTTACGACCCGGAACGCGCTTTAACCGCCTGGCTCCGGAGCCTTCACACCGTTCTTGAAGCAGAGGAGATAAGCCCGGCGGAGCTGAGCGCCAGGTTGGAAATTGCAGAAGAACTGCTGAAAAAAGCCGAAGAGGAAAACCTGCTTTCAGCGGATATTATTACCAACATTATTACATACCTGAATCACTCATATCCCCTGATTAAAAACCTGCTGCCGGCAGTTCCTTTGCCGCCATTGGATACCGAAGGATTACAGCAATGGCTTACTGGAACTGTGAAGGACCGGGTGTCCGCAGCTGCAGATAGAAGACCGAGACGGAAAATAAAAAGAAACGTTTCCACTGAATTGTTTTTATTTGATGAGGTATCATGATGGATATCGAAGAAATCCTCAATTTCCCCTACGATCCCTGGTTGATTCTGGGAGTTCCCCGGGAAACCGATGATAAAACCGTGAAAGCAGCCTGGAAAAGAGCCGGTTCACCGGATAACGGTCCCCTTTCTACTGCTTATGATATGCTTAAAGATGAACCATCAAGACTTAAAACCCGACTTCTCTCCCCCGGGCCCTATGCAAAGGCCTCAGATGCTGCTGATTCCATGAAAAAACAACCCGTTTTTCTCGGACCTGGAATTTGGTATAACGAAATTGTGCGGAGACAGCCCTCATAAGCTACAATTGGAAGTACCAAGCTTCAGGAGCCTTTATGAGTAAACAGTTAAAAGTGACAATCCTCCCCGATGGCAAGGTATGGGAAGCAGCCCGGGGAACCCGGGCAGCAGACCTGCTGCCCGTAGGCTTTCCGATGGTTGCTGTTAAAATCAGCAACCATTATTCATCTCTTCAGGACAGTATCAGGGTGGACTGCAGTGTCGAACCTGTAAACATAACAAGTACTGCGGGTATGAGAATATACAGGAACTCCCTGATATTTCTTTTCGAGCTGGCGGCAAAAAAGACTTTTCCCGAGCGAAGGGTTGTTATCGGGCATTCCCTGGGCCATGCATTTTTTCACAGATTCCAGGATGATGGTCCTCAGGCATTAAAAGAGAATGCCTTGTCCCTGGAAAAGGCTATGAGAGAGCTTGTAATCCGCGATTTACCGATTATTCCCGATGAAATATCCTGGGAGACAGCTGTTGAAAATTTTAAAAACCATTCCTATCCGGCCTCATCTCAATTGATGGTAGAGCTCAACGAACCCCGGGTGGGGATATGGCGCTGTGACGGATTGATTTCCATTCGCCATACACCTATGGTGCCTTCCACAGGAATCCTGAAAACCTTCGCCGTAGAGTTCTATCACGGTGGATTTCTCCTGCGTTATCCCTCAACAAATAATCCGGATCAGCTGGGAGACCGGGATGAGGAACCTAAACTCTTCACGGTTTATGAAGAGCATAAAAAATGGGGAGAGATTCTCGGTGTTTCCAATGTAGCCCAGCTGAATACACTTTCCCGAAACAGAAGCAGGGCCAGAGATTTTATTCAGACGGCTGAAGCGCTCCACGACCGCAAAATTGCCGAGCTTGCAGGAATGATTACAGCCAGAAAAAACCAGACCAGAATAATTCTGATTGCAGGACCCTCATCCTCTGGAAAAACAACTTTCACCAAGAAGCTCGCATTAAGTCTGAAATCTGCGGGTTTAAAGCCGCAGCTCATCAGTCTGGATGATTATTACAAAGAGCGCTCTAAAGTCCCTCTGGATGAGAACGGTAATCCGGACTTTGAGGTTCTCGAAGCCCTGGATATCGATCATTTCAACCGGAATCTGGAAGACCTCTTTGCCGGAAGGGAAACAGAGATTCCAATTTTCGATTTCAAACGGGTTGGCGGGAGACTGGAAAAGGGAAGAACGATCAGACTGGATGATGACGGAATTATCCTTTACGAAGGGATTCACGGTCTCAATCCCAATCTCACTCCCGGACTGGAAAAAGGAAAGGCCTTCAAAATCTATATTTCCGCATTGACGCAACTCAATCTGGACGATCACGACCGTATACCCACAACGGATAACCGGCTAATCAGGCGTATCGTAAGAGATCATCAGTTCCGCAGTTACCCAGCCATCGATACCCTGAAGATGTGGCCGTCGGTACGCCGGGGTGAGGAGCGGCATATATTCCCCTACCAGGGCTCTGCCGATGTGATGTTCAATTCCGCTCTGGATTACGAACTGGCGATTTTGAAGATTTTTGCCGAACCGCTGCTGAGAACCGTCAGCCCGGTTGAAAAAGAATACGGGGAAGCACGCAGACTGATGGCCTTCCTGAGGAACTTTTCACCCTTCCCGGTGGAAGACATTCCCGAACTGTCCATTATCCGAGAGTTTATCGGAGGAAGCGGTTTCCATTACTGAATGCGGGAGCGTATTTTATCAGCCTCATCATCACGGCCGGCTTCCCGGTAAAGCCTTTCAGCTTCCCTGAGGGCCCGGGATACCAGGTCGCTCTGCTCGGGAAAGAGATAGGGAACGGCAAGGTAGGCTTCAGCGGCTTCATCCGGTTTTCCCTCTTCGGCAAAACTCCGGGCCACTCCTTCCTGAGCTTCCGCTCCAATCCGTCCGGGAACATCCCGTATGAGAACTTCATAAAGCTGCCTGGAACGTTCGGTGCTGCCATCCATACGGTAGCGGTGAGCCGTGAGTAATAACGCTTCTGCCCTTTCAGCGGAGGGGAGTGATTCATCCCCTGCCAGTTTCTCCAGAAGATCCCGGGATTCAGGAGGAATCCCCGTTATCCGGGCCCATGCCAGAACAATCGGTGAAATAATGCTGTTATCACCGGTTTCAAGGGCTGAGACCTGCTTCAGAGCATCTTCAGCGATATCAGGATTTCCCGCAGCCTTGAGGGCCTCCGCCCAGGATCTTGCAGCAGCTGAAGCACCGGGATTATCCGGCCTTTGAACCACCCAGGCACCATACCGTTCTGCTGCAGCTCCGGCATCCCCGCCCTCCCGGACTGCCAGAGCCCCGCGAAGCTCAGCCTGAACGGCAATATCCGAATCCGGATAATCATTCCGGCAACGATCGTACCAGAGGACAGCTTCTGTATATTCTCCGGCTTTCATGGCATTCTCCCCCATTCTGAAAGGTAGATCCGGGGGAAGTTCACTATCCGGGAACTCATTACCAAGAATCCCTGCAGTCTCCCCGGCTTCATCCAGGCGATTGAGATTTAGAAGAGCCCAGGATTTCTGATACAGCGCCTCTTCCCTCCAGTTACCCAGCCCGGGGGAAAGAGCCTGATCGTAGAACGTCAGTGCTTTCACCCAATCTCCATCAGAAGCCTGGCTCAAACCGACACGGTACAAGGCTCTGGCCTTCTGCTCACTGTTTACCGCCGCATCGGCAGCATTATTGAAACCTTCGGCTGCATTCTCCCAGTTCAGCTCCCGGAACCAGGTCCAGCCGATACCATAGAAGGCCTCAAAAACCCATTCGGATTCACCGTATCGGGCCGTGATTTCATACGCCCGCCGGGCAGCGGAATAGTTTTCGGTATCGTATAGAGCTTCACCCATGTGAAAGGCAGCCTCAACACTCCATGGCCCTGAAGGATCAGATTGAACCAGTGAATTAAACAATCGCACAGCATCAGCATTTCTGCCGCCGTTCAGATAAGCCACAGCAGTTGAGTAAAGAGCCCGACGGCCCTTCTCTCCTCCGTGGACACCACCGGCAAGATCTGCAGCTCCCTGATAATATCCGGCTGCCCTGATGAATTCCTTTCTTTCCGAATAGATAAAGCCGATTCTGGAGTTGGACTCCAGCGCATAGTCTGAATCCCTGTAATCCTGAAGGATTTGGCCGTAATCCCGTAATGCCGAACTTGAATCACCAATTTCCAGGGCGATTTCCCCTCGGAGGAACAGGTAGGAAGGTGCATTTTCACTTTGCGGATAATCCCGGACCAGAAGATTCAGATCTGTTACAGAGCGAGTGGCATAATCCTCATCACGCCAGGCTTTCACCGCCAGACGAAGGGCCTCTTCCCGGCGGTCCTCCTGTGGATTCTCCGAGGCAAATCGCTCCAGAACCACCGCCCCCCGGCTGTTACCCGAATGAAGCAGTATGGTTCCTGCCAGATATAGCGAATCGGCGGAGATACGCCGGTCCGGACCATTCCCAGACTGTTCAAGGTAGGGTACTGCAGAAAGAACACTGCTGCCCCCCAGCCAGGTTTGGGCCAGATTAAATGCCGCCCTCTGAGCCTCGCCATCATTCAGCGGCTCTTTGAGAATCCCCGCATAAGCCGTTCTGGCCTCAGGCATCTGACCGGTCCTCATATAGGATGCAGCCCGGATTCTCAGTACCGAAGGCTTCCCTTCGTCGGGTCCCGATAAACGTTCCTCGTCTCTTAAGTCCAGATACGCCAGTGCCTCATCATCATAACGGGCATTAGAGGCCAGACGCGCCGCCTCAAGCAGGGCAAAAGACCGGTAGGGTGAGCTGTACACCGTGGAAAGGAAATTCCGGTAACTGTTCAAGGCCTTCTCATCCTGCCCCATACGCCGCCGGGATTCGGCAATCCAGTATTCAATATCAACAGCCAGGAGAGAGGAGGAATAGTCGTAAGCCATCATAGTGAAGGCATCCAGGGCCTCACCCGGCCGGTTATCCGACAGACGTATCTGCCCCAGACGGAATACAGCCCTGGCAATAAGATCGCGATCCCGTCCTTCATCAATCAAGGTGGTATAAACTCTCTCGGCACTTTCCAGGTTGCCGAGATTTTCCCTGCAGGCTCCAAGGTAAAGCAGCGAACGCTCACGGTAAGCCCTGTCTTCAATTATCCGGATCTGCTTCTCAAAAGCTGATACCGCCCCGGACCAGTCATCCCTTTCATAACGGGCCATACCTTCCCAGTAGGCAATCCGCTGATTCCAGGGAGAGTCCGGGTACCGCCGGGGAAATGAAACAAGAACCTCGATGGCATTCTGATATTCACCATCATTGTAATAGGCAACAGCTCCCATATATGCCGCAGAATCTGCCCGCAGATCTTCGGGGTATTCACGTAAAAGACGTGAAAACTGGGACGATGCGGTCTGCCACAGTCCATCGGTAAAAGCCTGCCGTCCTCCGGCGTACAGCTGATCCGCCGATTGAGCGGAAAGAAAAACCGAAGAGATTAAAAAAGTGAACAGCAACAGGAAGAAGCGACGGGTTTTTACCATGACATACAACATAACACAAGGATTCATCCTTCCGATGCAGAAACTGATTCAAGAGCTTTCACTGCAGTTTTTTTTCTTCGGTTTTTCCGTCTGAAGCTGATTTTCCCCGAGCGGACTTCAGCGGAAATGATATCCCCGGGGTCAAACCGGCCCTGCAGGATTGCCACAGACAAAGGATCTTCGATTTCTTTCTGTATGGTCCGTCTCAAGGGTCTGGCACCGTAAATCACGTCGTATCCCATCTGCATCAGCATATCCCGGGCTTTAACGTTAACATCAAGGGAAAGGGAGAGCCCTGAGAGACGGTCCCGTACTTCATCAAGCATCAGATCCATTATTTTCATCACATGATCGTACTCAAGACTGTGAAATACCACTATTTCATCTACCCGGTTCAGAAACTCAGGACGGAAGAGTCGCTTTAATTCTGTTATCGCCATGGATTTGATATCACTATGAGCCATAACACCATTACCGGTTGTAAAGCCGAAACTTCCTTTATTGATTTCCCGGGCACCGGCGTTAGAGGTCATTATCAAAACAGCATTTCGAAAAGATACCTTATGACCGAAACTATCCTGCAGTTCACCTTCTTCGAGAACCTGGAGCAGCAGGTTGAAGACATCGGCATGGGCTTTTTCAATTTCATCCAGCAGAACCACGGAATACGGTCTTTTACGGATTTTCTCAGTGAGCATGCCCCCCTCTTCATACCCTACATAGCCCGGAGGAGCTCCGACCAGCCGGGAAGCGTTATGCTTCTCCATATAGTCCGACATATCAACCCTTATAAGAGCCTCGGCATCACCGAAGAGATACTCAGCAAGACTCTTGGCCAGAAGTGTTTTTCCAACGCCGGTGGGTCCAAGGAATATAAATGACCCCAGCGGACGTGACGGGGAATTCAAGCCGGTACGGGACCGGCGGACAGCGGAAGCCACAGACGCGATGGCCTCATCCTGACCGATGACACTTTCGTGAAGTTCATTCTCTATCTGCAGGAGTTTATCTGATTCACTCTTTACAATACGAACCATGGGGATACCGGTATTCTCCGAAACAATGGCCTGAATATCCTCTACGGTAATAAGATTTGTCTCTTCCTTTAAGGTTTTCTCCCATTCGGTTTTCAGTTCATCAATTCGACTTCGCATTTCCCGGACTTTATCCCTTACCCTGGCTGCACTTTCATAATCCTGAGCATTCACAAAAGAGATTTTCTCTTCGGTGAGAAGGTGAGTCTGCTCTTCAAGGCTGCCGATGGCCTCAGGCCGGGTGTTATTCTGCATCCGTTTACTGGATCCGGCCTCATCAATCAGGTCGATAGCCTTATCCGGGAGATTCCGCTCAGTGACATAGCGGCCTGCCAGCTCGGCGGCGGAACGAAGGGCTTCATCATGATAGGTAACATTGTGATGATCCTCATAGCGTTCTTTAATTCCACAGAGAATCTCATAAGTTTCATCTATACTCGGCTCATTGATAATTACCGACTGAAACCGCCGCTCCAATGCAGCATCTTTCTCTATGTATTTTTTATACTCATTCATGGTTGTGGCACCGATACATTGCAGCTCACCCCGGCTCAAAGCGGGCTTGAGCATGTTGGAGGCATCGATTGCACCTTCGGCTCCGCCTGCTCCGATGATGGTATGAAGCTCGTCAATAAAGAGAATGATATTCCCGGCTTTGTTGATTTCCTTAATCACCTTTTTCAGCCGCTCTTCAAACTCCCCCCGGTACTTGGTTCCTGCTACCAGGGCGGCCAGATCCAGGCTGACCAGGCGTTTGCCGGAAAAGATTTCCGGGGCGGTTCCCCCGACAATTCCCCGGGCCAGCCCCTCGACTACAGCGGTTTTACCCACACCCGGTTCACCGATTAGAACCGGATTGTTTTTGGTTCGCCGGGCCAGAATTCTCATAACTCTTGAGATTTCCCTATCCCTGCCGACGACAGGGTCCAGAAGATCTTTTTTAGCCATTTCAGTTAAATCACGGGAGAATTCATCCAGCATACTCGTGGCAGACTTGGTTTCACTCCTGCCCCCCTTCCTGGCAAACGCCGGTTTTTCCGTTTTTCTTTTCGGGCTTACCTGCTTTTCCCTCTCACTGTTTATTTCGTAAACTATACCCCGGAGAATATCTACAGTTACCTTGTACTGAGAGAGAAAAGCACTGGTAGCACTCCCGGGCTCTCCTGCTGCTGCAAGAAGAAAATGTTCAGTTCCGATATATTCATGGTTCAGTGTTGTTGCTTCATTCGCTGCATTTTCCAGAAGCATTTTAACGCGGTTTGACGGGGGAATCTCTCCCAACCGGAAGTTGGGATTCCGCTGGGGCAGTCCCTTTTCCAATTCACCGATCATCTCAGTGTTATTGATTCCGAGTCTCTGAAGGCATTTATATGCAACACCGCCCTTTTCTCTGAGAATGGCCAGAACGATGTGTTCACTCAGCAGTTTATCAGCATGAAAGCGTTTTGCTTCTTCTTTGGCCAGATCGGTGAGTATTCGCTGTGCACGCTGGGTTAATCCCTTGATCATTCAAAACTCCTGAACTTAAGAATACTGAAATACCTGAGATTTAGCTATCTTACCCGGTAGATAATGAATGGTATCTGCTGTTTTTCAGTGTTTTCTCAAAACATCCAGGGGTTTGAGCTTTGCCGCCCTGGAAGCCGGATAATAACTGGCTGCCAATGAGAGAAGAAATGTGGCTATCCCGATAACCGCTGTCGCCTTCCAGCGTATATGCACGGGAATGTACTGAAGGTAATAACCTTCATCCAGAAGTTTGGGACCATGGACTCCGGTTCCGGAAAAGAAACCGAGAAAAGCTTCTATTCCGAAAATAATCTGATTGACATAGCGGGAAACCAGCAAACCGCCGGCAAGGCCGGTGATAGTTCCTGCCGCGGATGCCAGCATACCGGCAAATACAAATGTTTTTGTAATATCCGATGGGGAACTGCCTGTACATTTAAGTATCCCTATTTCCCGCTTCCGCTCCAGGGTAAGCATAATCAGAGACGACATCACATTAAATACCGCTACAAGTATTATAAGTGCCATGATGAACAGAAGAATGTTCCGGGTATTTTCAAGGTTGCTCAACAGATATCTGTTCAGCTCTTTCCAGTCATACATTATCCAGCGGTCGGGGAGAGCTGAAGATATGAGGAGCAGAGCATCTTCCATACCTTCAGCCGGATTGGAAAGTTTTCCGCCAATAAAGGTTTTGGAACTCTCAGATGATAATATCGACCATCCTGTATCCAGAGGGATAAACGCCCAGGTACGGTCCAGATCCTGATAGCCGCTGGTAAATATCCCCCGGACTGTAAATCGGGAAACCCGGGGAATATACCGGCCGTCATTTATCCGCCGGGCTGTCAGAACACGTAATTCATCCCCTACACCGGCATGAAGCCGTCTTGCGGCCTCCCGGCCCAGCAGGATGGAATCCGGTGTATCCAGATTCCATTTTCCCGAATCAAACTCAATGTAGGAGGCAAAGACTTTATCCCTTTCATTTAAATCCGGAGGGAGGGAGCGCAGGGTAAGCCCCTCTCTTAATTCACCGGCTCTGGCCAGACCGAAGCCCTGACGCTCAACCCACGCGGATTTCGCCAGCTTACCTGAATTAATATCATTGGCAAGAGCTTCCCATTCGGATTGCCCGGGAGTTCCCCAGGAATGAATCTGAAAATGAAAGGAAGAGGTTTCCCTGTACCGGGCAATGATACCTTCAATCATCGCATCAGCCACATGATCCACGGTAACAAGAGGAATTAAAGACAGTGCGATACCCAGGGCTGCCCCCAGCAGAGGATGCCCCCTTCGGTGTTCACGACGCTGTCTGAGAAACAGCCGGCGGGCGGTAAAGAACGGACCGCTCATAAGGGAATCAGCTGTCCTTCACTCAGGCGCAGGGTTCTTCCGGCTCTATCCGCAAGATCCCGGGCATGAGTGACAATCAGCAGAGTTTTCCCTGCATCTGCCGTCAGTGAAAACAACAGATCTGCAACAAGGTTTTTATGATTCTCATCCAGGTTCCCGGTGGGTTCATCGGCGAGTATCAATGCGGGGTTGTTAATCAACGCCCGTGCCAGGGCCACTCTCTGCCTCTCCCCCCCTGAGAGTTGTGAGGGGTAATGTTCTGAACGGTTGGACACCTGAACTTTGTCCAGCAGGGACATTGCCGCCGATCGGGCCTTTCGCTGCCCGGAACCTCTCATCAGCATGGGCAGCATCACATTTTCAACCGCTGTAAAATCCTTAAGCAGATAGTGGAACTGAAAAATAAATCCCACACCACCGGATCGATAGGTAGTCAGCTGCTTCTCACTGAGCTTACTCACCTCATAACCACAGGCGGTGATTACACCGGAATCAGCGGTGTCCAGACCGCCGATGAGGTTGAGCAGAGTACTTTTTCCGCATCCTGAAGCTCCGACTACGGCGAGACTGTCTCCGGAATACGCCGTCAGGTTCACATCCCGGAGCACATTCAGATTATCCGAACCTGATTTGAACGTTTTACTGACATTCTCAAGGGTTACTGTTGCTTCATTCACTTCTGAGTACCTCCGCCGGTGTCTGATTGGCTGCAATGGATGCGGCACGTACGGCTGCCAGAGATGACATGGTAACAGCCAATAGCAGTATGGTAAGGACATCCGAGGCCATTACCTCGGAACTGCTGAAAAAAGCATCTATGGGATAGGCACGGAATGTACCGATGCTGAACCAGCTTGAAAGCGCATAACGAAGCTTTCTGACAAGTTTGAGTATCGTATCAACATTTGCACCGATAAGCACCCCGAAGATGCTGCCGATAATCCCACCGGTTCCACCGATTACAATCCCCTGCCGGAGAAAGAGTATTCGGATATCTCCGGGGGCGGCACCCATAGCTTTGAGTATGGAAATATCCTCCACCCTTTCAGTGGCCATACGCCGGAGTGAGTTATCAATATTTACAGCAACGACGACAAAAATCAGGGCGAGAAGAAGCAGCATCATTATTTTTTCTGTACGAAGAGCACCGAAGAAGGATTTGTTGTTTTCTCTCCAGGAGCTCAAACTACCGGTAAAACCGGCCAGTTCAGGTTCAAGCGCCTTCATCACAGCTCTGTCCCGGTCGGAATGTATGAGCTTGATGCCGATTTCAGGTACCCCGACCCCAAATAGTAATCTGATGGTTTCCAGTGAGACAAAGGCAAGGGAAGACTCGTAATCCCTGTAACCGCATTGAAAAATACCGGTAACCATGAGTTCTATTTCTGTTGGAGACATACCGACAGCGCCCAGATCCAGAGCTGTAATAGAGTCACCGGGAGAGACGCCGAGATTTACCGCCAGTTCATCTCCAAGAACAATCCCCCGATCGGTGATATTAAACTCACCCTCCACTATATCCATGTACCTGGACAGTGCTTTATCGTTTACATACAGATTTTCCCCAGTACCCCGGATAAGGGCACCCGAGGGCCTCGGGCGCCTGCCGCTGAGCATGGTCTGCCCTTCCTGAAACACGGTTGTCAGCCTCACCCGGGGATCCGCGGCAATGATTTCAGTTATTTCGCTCATCTCCCCGGTATTCCCCGGAAAGTCCGGATCGGGGGTCCACTTCAGATGATAGGATCCAATCTCAAGTATGCTCCGGATATAACCCTGCTGCAGACCGTTCATTACCGACAGTATCGTAATCAGAGTGGCAACGCCGATACTGATGAGAACCACAGAAAAAACAAAGATTAGCCGGCCCCTGCCGCCTCGGCGGCCGGTAAGAAATCTTCTGGACACCCATGTTTTCCAGCCGGAATTGAACGTCATACATCTCCCTCACGGGTACGTATTATTTCCCCGTCTCTCAGGAACTCTTCCCGCAGCCTTGTATCACCGTTCCAGTAAACCCTGATAACCGCTTTACCATCCCGGAATAGGGTTTCTACCCTCTCTTCAGCTGTATCCCACTTAATTTGACTCGTGATTACACCATTTTCACTGCGGGTTTCATGGATAATTCGATCGTCGGACCACTCCATTTCACGAACAAGAAGTTGTCCTTCACCCCGTTCTTCCACCCTGGTGAGATATAGATTTGTCCAGAAATAGCTTCTTACCAGAACAATAAGATTGTTCCGGAATATTGTTTCTTCCAGAAGCCGGCCATTGGAATCGTATCGGCTCCGCCGTTCTTCATTCCCAAAACGGTGAATCTCTTCATCAAGAGTACCTTCATCATTCCGAACCCAGGAAGATTCTACAGTAATTTCCCCGGAATCCAGAACCCTTCGTGCCACAGGCTGGCCGAATTGATTCAGATCTGTAATACGCCAGTTACCGGAAGACCCAGCTGTATGCCGATGAAAATTTCCTTCGGAATTAACCGGTGTATCTGATTCAACATAAAGCTCTGATAAAACCTCGTCACCGCTTGTACCGGATGTAATATACATTGCACGGGGGTTTCCCTCCTGGTCGTAGGCGTATTCCACCCGGGAGAGAACTGCACCGCTGGAATCCAGATTCTCTCTGGCTGTCAAACGGCCGTTACTGCGGTAATACACCGTTGAAGAAAAAAGCTCGCCGTCAAGATAGAGGAATCTGGAATCTGATCCATTATCAACGGATAAAGACCAGCCGACCGCCTCCGGCCCTCCGCCAGTCAGGGGTGTGCCTGGAATACCGCCGGGAGAAGATCGATACCATTCCACGGCTGAAGAGATTCCAGATGCCGCCATGGCTATGAATAATACGAAAACAACTCTCCGACTTATCAAATGCATCAATCGCCTGCCAGCAATTCATCGAGATAGATTTCAGGGTTGAAGGGTACAAGATCGTCCATACCCTCTCCCCGTCCCAGAAATGCAAAAGGAAGGCTGAGTTTACGGCTGATTGCAGCCACAAGTCCGCCTTTTGCAGTGGAATCATACTTTGTCATTACCACCGCATCCACTCCAATGGATTCATGAAACGTTTCGGCCTGCCTCATGCCATTCTGCCCGGTCGTGGCATCAATAACCAGAAGTTTTCTATAAACACCACCGCTCCCGATCCGTTCTTTGATAATTCTATCAATTTTTGACAGTTCTTTCACAAGATTGGTCCGGTTGTGCATACGCCCTGCGGTATCGGCAATAATCAGTGTATCACCCCGGGAAACGGCGGAGTTTATAGCATCATAGATAACTGCACCGGGATCAGAACCGTGCTCCTGTTTAACGACCCGGGCACCGACACGCTGTCCGTGAATCTCAAGTTGATCTATAGCCGCAGCACGGAAAGTGTCCCCGGCGGCCAGGACAATTTTTTCAGATCCGAACTTGGCAAATCGATGTGCCATTTTGGCTATAGTAGTGGTTTTTCCGGCTCCGTTAACACCCAGAACTAGATACAGGGTAAGTTTATCAGGATCGGGAGTCAGATCGGAAACTTTCAAGGATGGCCTGATGAGACTTTTAAGCTCTTCTATCAGTTCATCCCGGGTTAATCTCCCGGGGTTATTTCTGCGATGCTCCCGTAATTCCTCCACCAGATCCACAGCTGCAGAAGCACCGAAATCCGCCTCTACCAGAAGGTCTTCCAACTCTTCATAGAAAGCCTCGCCGCTTCCGCCTCCCCGGCTGAAAAGTTCTTTAATACGGCGACCGAAATTTTTGGGGGAACCTGAGGAAGGCGCCTCCCCCGTTTTCTGTTTTTTTCTTCTACCGAACATATCGCCGGTATCCTAGGGTATGAAACCTTCTTCGTGAACCCCTGGAGATAACCATTCTATTCATCAATCTGAAAGTCCCTCGGCAGCTTTCAAATAACGGAAGAGCTTGAAAAGAACATTTGTAAGCAGAACGGTGTTGATGGCAATACTGCCCCACATAAGGCCGTAACTCACCTGATATGCATAGTAGGAGCGGTCCATATCTTCCGGTGTGGAGCTGTTAAAGTTCATATTCGCATAGTTCTGGGACACTCCCAGCAGGATAATCGTCGGAGCCAGTGAGAAAGAAAACCAGGCAATTGAATTATAAAGCTTTTTTCTGGAAGCGGACAATTCTTCAACAGGATTTCCCAGAACCAGATCCAAAGGTACCGTCAGGCGCTCAGCTTCAGGATAAAGGGGTACCGTCCGGGTGGTATATCCTTCTTTTTCCACGGTAACAGACATCACCCGATCCGGTTGATTCACAGATAAGGGAGCCCTGCCCAGCCATATACTGCCCAGACGAAGAGATGCTCCCGAAGGCTCAGTGCGTATGAGCACCTGTGGAAGAGCCCTTCCCGGGAGAGAAACTTCAACCGTTTTCACCTCATTGGGACTCAGTACGACAGTTGATACTTTCGGTGCATAACCCGGGGCAGTCACTTTCAGGATTATCACGCCGGGTTCCATTGTTGAATCCTTCCACAGCCCTACTCCGACACTCTTCCCGTTAACTGAAATAACAGCTTCAGGAGGATCGGTATAAACCGTTATTGCGGACCATGGCCGACCGAGTATCAAACTCCTGGCGGCTGCTCCGGCTTCGGTGGATATGTTCTCAAGGTCGTTCTCTCCGCCGGCTCCTTCCCACAGCACATCCTCCCCGGCTGGTCCGAGAGCAGAGATCCGGATACCGAAATAGTCCCCTACCTTTACAATACTTCCGGTAATAAGAACATCGAGACGAGCCTCTTTCCTGAAGACATCTGCAGAAAAACCATCCACATTCCAGAGTTCACCGCCGTCTGGAGGCTCGGGATACAATACCTGCATTTTTTCAGGAACATCTGAAATATCAGGGGAAAGATTCCGCCAATAATTTCCGATAAGTGATTCAGCAAGTATCTGCTTTTCAATTTCTTTCATGGAAGAGGGGTTGGCGTTGGGATTAAACAGCTGAGCGTCTCTGCCGGAGTAAAGAGAACTTAATCGAACATAGCTTTCAATTTCATTTTTCTCAATAACATCATCAAGGAGCTGCAGCTTCTCAGCGTCGGTTAATTGGTGAGAGGCGATACCGCTGAGCTCATCCAGAATCAGCCGGGAAATCAGGGAAGCTGCGGAAATCAGGTCTGTATCCTTATTTTCTGTTGCGAGAACGGCAATTCCCACCTGCCAATCTTTCTGTTCAATCACAATCCCGGAGATTTCAGGATCTTCCGCCGGGGAAACTGTAACGGTAATAATGAAAAGAAGGAGAATCCCCGGAAGTATCCTCCAGCGATAAGGCCTCATTCTACGGCTTTCCGCACAGCCGAGAGCAACCGCTCCTTTCGGAAAGGCTTTACAACATAATCGGAAGCACCAAGGCGTATCGCCTCAAGGATTTTTTCCTGATCCCCGAGGGACGAGCACATCACAACACGGGAATCCGGGTCGTCGGCTTTAATACGTTTCAAAGCTTCAAGGCCGTCCATCCGGGGCATTGAAATATCCATCAGGGTGAGATCCGGATTCCAGGCCCGGCGGAGGAGCAGGGCCTGCCGTCCATCTGCAGCCTCGGCAACTATTTCGTGACCGCCGGTTTCGAGTATGTCCCGAATCAGTGTCCTCATAAACTCAAGGTCGTCTACGACCAGGATTTTCATCAGCTCGAACCACCTGCCCGCCAACGGAGATACGCCTCAATAAAGGGGTCAAGATCGCCATCCATCACAGCCTGAATATTGCCTGTCTCATGGCGGGTTCTTAAATCCTTCACCATTCTATAGGGGTGAAAGACATAGGATCTGATCTGACTGCCCCATCCTATATCTTTCTTTTCCGCAGCGGTTGAAGCCCGCTCCTCATCCTGTTTCTGACGGTAGTGCTCATAGAGTCTGGACTTGAGCACCTTCATAGCCGTCGCCCTGTTCTTGAGTTGACTTCTTTCATTCTGGCACTGAACAACTATCCCGGTTTCAAGATGCGTCATTCTTACGGCGCTGGATGTTTTATTGATATGCTGACCTCCAGCTCCTGATGCCCTGTAGGTGTCAACTCTAATATCTTCACTTTTTACTTCCACCTCAATATCATCATCAAAAACCGGTGAGACATAAACCGAAGCAAAAGAAGTATGCCGCCTTCCGGCAGAATCAAAAGGGCTGATTCTTACCAGGCGGTGGATACCGCCTTCCCCTTTGAGCAGTCCGTGAACATAATTACCTTCTATCTGAACATCCACCGACTTGATTCCGCCCTCGGCCTCCTGCATATCGAGAAGAGTCATCTTGAATCCCCTCTGCTCCACCCAGCGTCCGTACATTCGGTAGAGCATTGCCGCCCAATCACAGGATTCAGTTCCTCCGGCCCCTGAATGTATCGTAACAAAGGCCGAAGCAGAGTCGGTTCTCTCACCTAAAAGCTGAAGAGTTTTTAATCTTTCGTAGGTTTGAGATACAGATTCAAAAGCTTGAGATACTTCGGACTCCATACTCTCATCGCCGGCCTCATCAGCCAGTAAAAGCAGAACCTGAGCGTCTTCAAGCTCGGCAACAAGAGACTCCCAGGGCTCGTAACGGGCTTTTACACTTTTGATGGCCGCCATTGTTTTTTCAGCTTTTTCATGATTATCCCAAAAACCCGACTGGGAAGTGATTTCCTCCAGACGGTGTACTTCCTCTTTCAGGCTGGAGGAGTCAAAGACGCCTCCAGGTATCAAGTATGTTTTTTTCCAGGGATTTTCCAATAACGTTATAATCACTCAGCATCGTATTTCCTCCCGAGATGCAGTTTTTTAGTCCTGTTCCGGTTCCGGTTCCCGGATAATTACCCGGCGCCATCGCTTCTCGCTTAAAGAGGTAATAGCCACAGTTCCCTCAACAGGATACTGGTAGAACCGTATTGAATCATAAAAGTCTGTGGCCCTGTCCAAATCAATTTTAAGGCGGCTGAGCCTTTTATCATCTATTGAGGTGGATTCAAAAACACCTTTCTGCATTTGGCGGAAACCATAACGGAAGAGCAGTCCGGTAACCGCTTTCAGGCTGTCTTCATTTCCAAGATCAAGCACAACAGACACAAACATCACTCTACCCTAGCTATGCTTCCCCTCCGGCGTCAAGAGAAGACAGACGATGTACCCCGGGATGGGAACGAAATGAATCAAAGGCATCAATCAGAGAAGACTTATACCGACCGCTGTCCGTATCTTCATCCCTGGCAGCCAGTTCAAGATCCAATGCGGCAAGAAACAGTCTCCGGGCACCTGCGGCACCGGCAGTTCCCTTTAATTTATGAGCCAGTTTTGCCGTATCCTGCCATCTTTTATCGTTCAGAGAGTCATCAAGTTCTTTGAGTAGTTCTGGGACATCTTCCAGTGTGAAGCGAATTACTTCAGCCAGAATTCCAAGATCGCCGGCAGTCCTTTCAAGGGCATCATCTTCATCAAAATCTATCACAATCATCCCTTCTTTTTATCATAAACTGATTTGAAATCATCCCAGGCCTGTTCCTGCTGCCTGGCCGAGTAATTCCTTTTTTTGTTTCCCGGCTGTTTCCGTTTTTTTACAGAGTTATCCATCACACCCTCAGCTGCTGTTCTCCCGGCTCTGTACGGTCTGGCTGATTCAGGGATAAAAATCTGCTTCTGAGTATTATCACCACTGGCTGTTTTCATACTCGATGGAGGATTCAGAGTCTGAAGGTAGCTATCATAACGGCCGAATAAACGCAGTATGATACGCCTCAGCCAGCTGAGTCTGTGAAAAGCCTCATCAAACAAGGATTCAGGGTTAAGATTAAATAGAATTTCGGGATTTTTAAAACGAATAGTTCCGCTTTCAAAATAATTTTCAAGAAGCTTTTTTACCCTGTCCATATCAGGTATTTTCAAAACCTTGGTTGTGTAATGAATAATACCTTCAGAGATTATTCTCGGTTTGGAAAGCATATCAGAGAGTATCTGAAACTCTGCGGCAAGACGCTCTCTGATATCACTGCGAAACCTTTCCATTCCTGTAAATGCTGTAAATTTATCTTTGTTATTGGTTCTCAGTATCCGTTCAATCATATTCAGATAAAATTCTTTCAGTTCCAATTCGGCTGTTTTATGCCATGATTTAAACAGCGGGTACAGATAATCTCTATACAAATAATCCTCACCGATATTGATAACCCGAGGGAGACCCGTTCGGCCGGAGGGTTTCATAAAATGAGTGAAGAACATTGCTTTAAGATCCGGCCAGCTGTCTTTATATGGTTCAAACTGTTCATCAAACTCACGGGATGACATCAAAAAGTCATTCTTCCGGGAGAGTTGAAGGAGAATTCCCTGAATAATTTCCTTTTTCTCAGTTTCCTGCTCCCTTTGATGCTCGGCTTCATTTAATTCGTTACGTGTAAATGATTTAAGTATCTTTGCCGCAATGAATATTTCCGGGTTGATATTGGCCCTTTTGGCCAGAAGATCTTCCCGGTTGCTGATCAGTGCTTCGGAAACCTTATTCCAGAACAGGTTGTCATTCTTCTCCAGAGACTTTCCAAGGCTGCTTACCACTGTTCCCAGCATTCTTGCCAGAACAGGCTGAACAGGACTGTTTGCAAGATTCGCTCTGATTTTAAAACGGGAAACTTCAACCATAACCGGAAGTACCGCCGGAGTTGCTATCAGTGTTTTCCCATCCAGATCCGGGAGAGCGTACATAATTACTTCATCCAGATGGCTTTGAATGAAACTCCAGGAAAGCTCTGTCAGAGAAAGAGGCTGAAGAACATCCAGGGGAAACCCGTTCCGCTTTTTAAAACTTCCCAGTATGGGGTATTTTGTTCTGTCAGATACCAGACAACTCTGCCAACGGTTCTCCACCAGCCAGTAAAAGAACCGGGGTGAATCACGGTCTGCCAGGATAATCCTGTCTTTTTCAAGCTGACCATCCCTCATAGTATTGGAAATCAGACCGCAGTTCCCCTTCTCAAGGTGAACCATAAGGGTATGAAGAGCAGTATCAGCATTCAGGTATTCATGACCGGCTTTTGCAAAGAATTTACTGTAGGGCATATCCGGTTCCCACATGTCGCAAAGCTGGCTGAATAAAGCACGATGCTCTTCCCCGAAATGACCAAGCTGTGAGAGAAACTCATCCCTGCCTGTCCGGTCTTTACGAAAATAGGAAGGCATTTCCGGTTGGTTCCTGGGAGGAAGTTTACCTGCTCTGTCAGCACTCATTCGTTTCTACTCCTGTCCCTTTCTCTTCTCTTCTTTCTTTGCCCGCCATTTCGGAACGGCATAAATCAAGGTTCTGAGTATAATCATCAAACCGAGAAAAAATAAAAAAGATGTCAGTACTTTCTGCACAAACTTATAATAGCCTCATCACGGCTTCTAGACAATGTTACTTTTAACCCCTGTGAGAGATTTCCCAGCAACGATGAGCTCCGTTCCTCCGGATGAAATCAGGATCTGTCGTCTCCCGGGTAATATCCTTTATTGAGAACTGCCTGTTCAGATCCGGATCCAGTCTGAAACGCCGGAAGTTTTCAGAAAACAACAGGGTTCCATCAGAGCTCAGATTTTTCATTGCCAGATTGATAAGAGCCGCATGATCTTCCTGCAGCGACCAGTCTGAATGCCCGCTACTGTTGGAATATGTCGGGGGATCAATAAAAATAAGATTAAACTTTTTATTATTCCTTTCCAGAAACTCAAAGCTATCAGCTCTGATGAAGGAATTATCCGAAGAATCAAGCCGGTTTAATTTCATATTATCCCTGGCCCAATTCAGATAGGTATTGGAGACATCAACACTAACCGTCTGTATCGCAGCTCCTGCAGCGGCCATTACCGAAGCAGTTCCGGTGTACGCAAAGAGATTCAGAAACCGCCCCTTGGAAATAGCAGACATTTTACTTCTGATTAAAGCCCGGGTAGGCCTGTTATCCAGAAATATGCCCGTGTCAAGATAATCAATAAAATTGACATAAAACCGCATTCCATTCTCACGGATTATCAATAGGTCTCTGCTGTCATCCGTTTTTTTATATGGGCGGCGCCCCCGCTGTCTGGTTTTCAGGTAGAGATCTTCATCCCGGCAGCCGGTTACATCCTTTAATACAGAAATCAGTGTATTAAGCCGAAGGCGGGCTTTTTCAGGGGGGATGCTGCCCGGGGGAGCAAACTCCTGAACATGAAGCCAACGGCCTTCATACCAGTCCACTGCCGCATTGAACTCCGGCATATCGGCATCCCAGATTCTATAAGATGTAACCGAGGTTTTTTCAGCCCAGGCGGCCATGACTGTGAGGTTCCTGTCCAGAGTCTTTTTCAGGGAAGGAGCTTTCGGATCCATTTGATTATCACTATCAGATAGCTCTGAGATTTCCGGGACCCTAACAGATTTACGTCCTCCGCCAATCCGATCGTAAATAGCAAGTACAAGATCCATCCCCCCGCTGAAAGTATGATAATAGTTTTCTGCACGAAGGCAGGAAGCCGCAGCTGTTTTTCTGTCCGGAGCCAGTAAAGCAAGGCGCCAGCCATTATCCAGAGTTCGGAACAAAGAGCCAAGAGCATTGTATACCGGAAGGGGATCTTCCTGAGTCCTCACACCGTAGGGAGGATCGGCACAGACAAGACCGATTTCTCCCGCCGGCCAGAATGCCGGCTTCCCGGTAGTAATATCGTGACGATCCAGCCGGATAACATTACTCAATCCTGCTCTTCGCAGATTGGATCGGGCTGTCTTCAATGCCGATCCATCAATATCAAATCCAATTATCAGCGGCATCCGCTGTAAACTTTCACCGTAACGGATCGTCGCTTCATTGAGGATTCTACGCCAGAGATTATCATTGTGAAGACGCGATCCTTCAAAGCCCCAGTGCTTTCTATGTATACCCGGAGGGGCTCCCACAGCCATCATAGCTGCTTCTGCCAATAAGGTTCCGCTGCCGCAAACCGGGTCGACAAAACCTCCGCCATTTTCGGCAATTCCAGACCATCCGGACATGGCCAGCACTGCGGCGGCTGTGGTTTCCCGGAGTACTGCATCGCTGCGCTCAAGGCGGTACCCCCGTTCATGCAGCGGTGGTCCCGACCAGTTCAGAAATATTACTGCATTACGTCCGTCCCACCGGGCTTCAATACGAATGTCCGGTGTTTTCCTGTCAACATAAGGGCGTATACCGGTACTCTGGCTGAAGCGGTCGACAACCGCATCCTTGAGTTTCAAAGTCGCATACCGCGGATCTTTGTCCCGGGGCACACCGGTTACCCGGCAGGAAATAGTCATGGAAGAGGGGAACAACTCATCCCAGGGGTATGACAACGCCAGCTTGTATAATT
>Ga0164315_10000816_pt1 | contig 22502 bp, 22 predicted proteins | sample GuaBasSedimGuay6_FD_113737 | JGI IMG/M metagenome (GOLD analysis project Ga0164315, IMG submission 113737) | Subseafloor sediment microbial communities from Guaymas Basin, Gulf of California, Mexico - Guay6, Core 4569-2, 0-3 cm | ecosystem: Environmental > Aquatic > Marine > Hydrothermal vents... | reverse complement strand
TATCAATCGGCACTGATAATACTTTGGCATCATCGCCTGCCTCGTCCGCCATCAATAAAACACCTACAGGTCGACAGGCGATGACAGAGCCTGAGATTAGTGGTACTGGTGAAAGCACTAGTACATCTACTGGGTCGCCATCTTTTGATAATGTATGCGGCACATAACCATAGTTGCACGGATAGTGCATCGCGGTAGACATAAAACGGTCGACAAACATAGCGCCAGTTTCTTTATCCAACTCGTACTTGACTGGATCAGCATGTGAAGGAATTTCAATGATGACATTAATTTCATTAGGTACATTTCTACCAGAACTGACTCTATCTAAATTCATATATTTCTCTTTAACTAAAACTGTTCAACTACAGTTAAAAAATTATTAAAAAAAACGCGGCTCGAAGGCCGCGATAAAAATAGGCGGGTCAGGAGTGACCACCTACTTTTGCTAGTACTCGTTAATGACTAATTATTAGTGCCCATCATCAACATCACGACTATCTTTAAAGGTACGCCAGCCGCTAATCATGGTGCTTACCAAACTCTGACGAGACATGATGTCTTCACGAATAGCCACATAGATATGCATTATCACAAACGTAATAATTACCCACATAACTAAATGATGGAAAGTATGAACATCCTGACTCTGTCCAAATAATGGAATTATCCAGCCACTGAAATAAGTATACTGCCAGCTGTCATATCCCGCACCTTCACCATACAGAGCAAGACCGGTAAAGATCATAAATACCGAGCCCCACACCAACATCACATGCATGAAGATAACGGCCATCGGATTGTGGCCGGTATATTTACGAGGCTCTTTGGCAATAAACATATACCATTTCGCTTCATGCCAAACCCCTTCCCAGAATTCACCGCTGAATATCGGCGGTAAAAATATTTGCCTAGCGTGTTCATTACCGACAAAGGCCCAGTAAATCCGGCCTAAAAATCCAATGATAAATATATACGCTGCGGCAAAATGCGCGAAGCGAATATAACCCATTAGATAGTTAGCTTCACCACTGTACCCACCACTTGCCTCACCAGGCATCGTAGGAAACGGTGAGGCGATAAAGTAACCTGACAAAGCCAGTATCAATATTGAAAAGGCATTAATCCAGTGCCAGAGGCGTAATGGCGCCTCGTAGACATAGACTGCCGGTTCACTATGGGCTTTCGTTGCCATTAATGTCATAGCATACCCTCCAGTTATGAACCAATAGGTCCGGTTTCAACGACTGCGATTTCTTCTTTGGTTTCTTCACTTATAACATGTGTGGAACATGCCAAACATGGGTCGAAACTATGAATATTACGAAGAATCTCAACCGGTTCATGCGGTACTTCAACTTTAGTATTCATCATCGAAGCTTCGAATGCACCTATATTACCGGCTTCATCCCGAGGCGAACCATTCCAGGTCGTCGGTACAACGCATTGGTAATTTTCAATTTTAGTGTCCTTAATTTTAATCCAATGAGCCAATGCACCACGTGGTGCCTCAGTAAAACCAACACCTTTAGCTTCTGCTGGCCAATCTTTAGGGTCCCACATCTCTCCACTATGAGTTGAACTATCACCGTTCTTAATGTTTGTCATTAACTTGTCAAAGAAATACAACTGCTGATCTGCTGCCCACTGTGCTTCCAGTGCTCGCGCTGCTGTACGACCTAACGTGGAAAATAAAGCCGTTACAGGAACATCAAGTGTTTTCAAAGTCATATTAATTTGCTCTGTGAAGTACTCATGACCTTGTGCATAACCCACAACGTATCGAGCCAGCGGCCCTACTTCCATCGCATGACCTCTCCAACGAGGTGCTTTAATCCAAGAGTATGAAGCTCCTTCATCAAGTTCTTCAATATTTTGAGACGTGCCTTTCGCTGTACTAACATCATAGTCTGGCTCAGTAATACCATCCCAAGGGTGCAGCCCTTTAACGCCGTCAGGGTACTTATACCAAGAGTGAGGAACAAATTCCTGAATCTGCTCGGGGTCACGGAGATCCACTTCGTGAACCTTACTCAAGTCACCGTTGATAATCGCGCCGCGAGGCATCATCAAGTTATCGGCTGAGTAATCATTCGCTTTATCTGGAATATCACCGTAAGCCAACACATTTGAACCGGATAGACCGCCACCATATAACCAGCCTTTGTAGAACTGACCAACTGCCAGAATATCAGGGATGTATACATTATCAATAAAGGTTTTAGACTGTTTCAGGATTTCATGCACCTGATTAAGATTAACCATGTTCAGTGCGCCAACACCACCGGTACCGTCTACATTAATTGGACACGGAACACCACCAACTGTCCAGTTAGGATGGGTATCTTTACCACCGAAGATGGTACGGGTTTTCATGATTTCTTTCTGGAAATCTAATGCTTCTAAATAATGAGTGACAGCCATTAAGTCTGCTTCAGGTGGAAGCAGATAAGCAGGATTGGTCCAGTAGCCATTTTTAAATGGGCCTAATTGGCCAGATGCAATAAATTTTTTCAAACGATTCTGCACGTCACGGAAGTAACCTGGAGATGAGTGAGGATGATGCGGAGAAACTTGCTGCTGTAACAAAGAAGTTGCTTTAGGGTCTGCTTTTAAAGCATTAACAGGATTAACCCAATCTAGCGCATGCAAATGATAAAAATGCACCAAATGATCATGTACCTGCAATGACAACTGCATAATATTTCGAATGCTATTGGCATTTTCTGGAATATTAATACCCAAAGCATCTTCCACTGATCGCACAGATGTTAATGCATGCGTTCCTGTGCAAACACCACAAATGCGCTGTACAAATGCCCATGCATCTCTCGGATCACGACCTTTAAGAATAACTTCTAATCCACGCCAAATAGTACCGCTAGACACTGCATTGGTAATTATATTGTTCGAATCTATATTTACTTCAGCACGCATGTGCCCTTCGATTCGAGTAACAGGGTCAACGACATGACGCGTGCCTGAGTTATCTAACGTATAACCGTTAGGTGTTTGTATAACGCTCATTATTCTTGATCCCCTTTCTGTTGTGATCGCTTAAGTGCTGATACTGCTGCGTGAGCAGCAACAGCCGTGCCAACTACGGCTGCAGCACCGATACCGACATCGTCAGCATTCGCTTCAATACCAAATTGATGAATTCCGCTCAAGCGGTTATAGAAACCGCCTTTATCCCAAAAACCATCTTCGGAGCAACCAATACATGGGTGGCCCGCCTGAATTGGAAATGAAAGGCCGCCGTTCCAACGAATGGTTGAACAAGCGTTGTAAGTTGTCGGACCTTTACAGCCCATTTTGTATAAACAGTATCCTTTACGTGCAGCTTCATCATCCCATTTTTCAACGAATTGACCTGCATCAAAATGTGACCGACGGTAACACTTATCATGGATACGCTGACTGTAGAACATTTTTGGTCGACCCTGACGGTCTAGTGAAGGCAGTCTTTCAAAAGTCAGAATGTAAGTAATAACTGCCGTCATTACTTCAGCAATTGGCGGACAACCCGGTACTTTGATAATTGGTGCGTTACCGATATCAGGCACTTTATGAATAGGCGTAGCACCCGTTGGATTTGGCGCAGCTGCCTGCACACAACCCCATGAAGCACACGAACCCCAGGAGATGATTGCCATCGCATCCTTCGCTGCATGTCTTAGCTGGTCTACATAAGGCTTGCCGGCGATAATACATGACATACCACCGGTATGCTCCTGTTCTAAGCCAGGATTACCTTCACAGGCAAGAATGTATTTACCTTTGTGCTCTCTTACGATTTCTTCAACAATCGCTTCAGCTTCATGACCGGCCGCTGCCATGATGGTATCGTCATAGTCTAGTGAAATCATGGAAAGGATGACGTCTTTTGCTAATGGATGTGCTGAACGAATAAACGACTCCGAGCAACAGGTACACTCTAGTCCATGTAACCAAAGTACTGGGATACGTGGCTTAGTCTCCATCGCCTCCGCAATTTTGCCAGCATATGCAGGGCTTAAACCCATGGCCGCTGCCGTTAAACTACAGAACTTTAAAAAGCTCCGGCGGGTAATGCCCTGTCGGCGCATCACATCATAAAAAGTTTCGGTCATCAATTTCTCCCCTGACGGTGTTTTAATTCTCGATACTAGAACATGGAAAGCATAAATAATGCCATCTTTGACAAACATCTATAAATCAATAAATTAGCTGCTTATTAGCATTTTTTAACCACCAGATTTAGCAAACCTCTTTACCACGCACCCATAGCAACCGGTTAGCTACTTTGCATTTATTGATTAATGTTAATTTTTTAAATCCGCAAACTTTGTTTACATTTTAATAAAAATATGTAACATTAGTTACCAGTTAATCAACTTACCTATAAAAAACTATGAAAAAACAAGTACTTATTCTAGGTATAGGCAATATCTTGTGGGCTGATGAAGGTTTTGGCGTTAGAGCTGTTGAACAATTAAACCAACATTATCAATTTGAAGACAACGTTACCGTCATGGATGGTGGCACTCAGGGTATCTATCTGGTTCAATTTGTCGAAGCAGCAGATATTCTGGTGGTGTTTGATGCCATTGACTACAACCTGAAACCAGGTGAAATGAAATTGATTCAAGGCGATGATGTACCCAAGTTTATGGGCGTAAAAAAAATGAGCCTGCATCAGACCGGTTTCCAGGAAGTGTTGATGATGGCCGATATGTTGGGGCGCTACCCTGAACATCTACTACTCGTTGGTGTACAACCCGTCGATCTGGAAGATTTTGGTGGTGGACTGCATAAAACCACGCGCCTACAAATCAAACCAGCTATCGAAGCCGCACTGCAATGGTTAGAACAATTTGATGCGCTGGCAACAAAACGCGAACATCCACTTACTGACGAACACTTACTCGCTGGCAACGAAGTCAGCTCAGATAGTTATGAAGGCAATCGCCCTTCCGCTAAAGACGCCAGCCGTATTGGTGATGACAGAGTATTAAATTCCACAGAATTTACTATCGAATATAAACCTCATCCACTAGAGACTGAAGAAGTTATCGGTTGCGATATAGACCACCGAGGAAAATACTAATGTGCATTGGATTACCAATGCAAATTAAAGAGAAAGGTTTTGGCTACGCTATCTGTGAAGGCATGGGCATCACCAGAAATGTTGACACTTTATTGGTTGGCGATCTACCCATCGACACATGGGTACTAGTCTTTTTAAAGAGCGCAAGAGAAGTACTCACCGAGGAAAACGCCATAAAAATTGCAGCCGCAGTAAAAGCCGTTGACTTAATTATGGAAACTGATGCAAACATGTCAACCAAAAGCCTCGACACCGATTCTATTGAAGCATTATTCGCCGACTTAATTGACCGTGAGCCACCTAAACCCCCATCCCTGATTGCGTTTGAGCAAAGCCAGGAAAAATTACGAACAGAGAAAAACAACGAAGAAAAACTTAAAATCGAGAACACTAAAGAGACCATTTAAAATGCCATCACCACTTATTAAAACAATGATCGAACAATATAATTATCCAGTATTGAATGTCGATAACATCGATGAATTCGTTCAATCACAAGAAGAGTGTGTTTTATTTTTTACCGAAAACCCAACCCGGTTTCCAGAAAGTGATGATGTTGCCATGATTTTGCCTGAGCTGGTTAAGGAGTATGGCAATCGTTTTAACGCCGCCGTCATCGAACAAGATTCTCAGCGTAAATTACAGGCACGTTACGACTTTAGAGAATGGCCGACGTTAGTTTTTTTACGCAAAGGCGAATACCTTGGCGCAATTAGTCGCGTGCAGGATTGGAATGATTACATCGTCCAGATCAATGCCTTTTTAACCGATGGCCCTAAGAAAGTCGCTGGCATTGGCGTACCAATCGAAACCGCTTCAACTTCAAACTGCAGCAGCTAAGGTAAATCCCATGAAAAAAATTGAAATACCCGTAATGGTTGAATCATCTTCCTCCATCGCAAATACCGCTGTTACCGGCCCAGGCTCACAACCCGCTGACACTGATGGTGCAGAAATGACCTTCATGGACATGCCTTCTGGTATGACCACATTTGAAGCACCAATGATACCCGAAGTCGAAGAAGTCGAAGGACTGGAACCGGCTATCGCCATGACCGAAGATATGCTTAAAGCATTGCAGACTTATCGTGCCGGCGAAAAAGCCCGTGTTATTGAACTTGATCACCTTGATGACCAGAACCGGATTTTCTATAACCAGTTGCTCGGTAACGGCGAAGTCAGCGTACAGTGCAACGGCAGCATTAATGCAAGGATTCAGGAATCGGTATTAGCCGGTGTTTGGCGTGTACAGTACACAGACGAAAAAGACAATGTCATCCACGATACCATGGAAATTGCAGGCATACCCGGTGTTGTTAGTGAACTGGCATTTGATGGAGCAGCGGAAAGACTCGATGTATCCAAACTTACCATCCCAGAAGATGTATACAATGCAGCACCATTATTAGCCGAGATTAGCGACAAGCTTCCTGAGTACGAAACTGACGGTTTAGTACATGTTATCAATCTGTCTTTACTACCACATACCGAAGAAGACATTAAATTCTTATCTAACAGCTTAGGCATAGGCCCCGTTATCATCCTGTCACGCGGTTATGGTAACTGTCGCATCAGCAGCACAAAAACCAAAAATGTCTGGTGGGTACAATATTTCAATTCACAAGACACTTTGATACTTAACACCTTAGAAATAAGCAAGGTTCCCGAAGTTGCCTGTGCCTCTCAAGAAGACCTTGAAGACAGTGCGGAACGTCTTGACGAAATTCTTGAAATCTATCGTTAATCCATCATTGAAAAATAGAGTGCAAAACAGCATGAACGAACAACATATCCCAGGCTCATTTGGCGGAGATGTCAGTAAGATAGCCGATGATACGCGACTCGAATGCAAAATTTGCTGGTATGTTTACGACCCTGAAAAAGGCGATGATTACTGGCAGGTGGAACCCGGCACACCCTTTTCAAAATTACCTAATCACTGGACCTGCCCAGAGTGTGACGGCAAAAAAGTGGACTTCATGGTGCTTTAATAAATGACTACACAGGCTCCTACTGAAAATACTGTCGCTGCTGTTAAGCCATCAAAGACTAATACAGTTGAAATGTTAGCAACTGAAACACAAGCATCAGAAATAGTAACGCCAATAGTTACGCCGGAAACTGCGACATTAGCAGTGCCAAAAGTTAAAACCCAGGTCGCTGCGCCCAAACCCGTTGAACCTGTCGATCTCCACATTCTTGAAAGCAAAGTAGCATTACTAGAGACAACATTTAATACTATATACAAGGAACGGATGAATGATGTCCCTATCATCAATAACAAGATTAAAGTACGGGCAATTGGTTTTCAACATTGGCAGAATTCCTATCTGTGCATAATGATTACTCCCTGGTTTATGAACCTGATGCTGTTACCTGGCGAGTCTGAAAACTGGGATGACATGCAGGAAACAAGTTCAAGCAAACATACTTTTCCTTCAGGTAACTATCAGTTTCTGGTCGGCTATGAACCTGACATTGGCAAATACCAGATGTGCTCACTATTCTCACCCATGTTTGAATTTACCTGTGATGCCGCAGCCGTCGAAACCGCTGAAATCGTCATCAAGGAATTAATGAACATTGAAAACGTCGAAGAAGTCGACATCGACTCCACACAGCTCGAAGCTATCTGGGACGGCACAGAAGAACATCCTGACAAAATTGCTGCCAAAGAAGCTGCAGCTAAAGCAAAAGCTGAAGCACCACCGCGCAAACCACTTAAAGAGAGAATGGAAGAACCCGTCAGCCGCCGCCGATTATTACGTGGTGCGCTGATGCTGGAAGATGATGAAGAAACAGTTGCGACAAAAAAGGTTACTCCTTCATCTACAGATACCAAAATAACAAACGAGTCACAAAACAATTAGTATGGAAAATATCGAAGGACAACTTGATATCGACCTTTACCCGCATCGCAATAAAGGTGCACGTGTTGAGTTGAGTTCCAGCCGCCCGCTACACGCAACAAAATTATTTATTGGTAAAACGCCCGAACAGGTATTAGACATAATACCGTTGCTTTTCAGTATTTGCGGCATCGCGCAATCACGTGCCGCGCTTACAGTAATTGAACAGAATCTGAAAATTGATAGTGAACCTGAAATGGAAACCGCCCGCGACATGCTGGTATTAGTAGAAAATGCCAAAGAACACCTGTTCCGCCTTTTCATCGACTGGCCACAATTGTTTAATCTAAAAACCGACAATAATAACCTGCCCTACATTAGTCAGATGCTAGGGGGATTTAAAGCAGCACTGTTTCACAACGGTGAAGCATTAAGTCTGGACAGCAAATTGAATGCACGGTTTAACGATGTCGATTATCTCATCGACCAACTGGATCAATATCTGCAACAACACGTATTTTGTCAGACCACACAAGACTGGTTAAAAATGACAGACATTCATGCCTTGCATCAATGGTCTCAGCAATGTGACAGCATTGCTGCTAATTCAATAAACTTTATCTGTGAACAAGGCTGGGCTTCACAGGGACTGACGGATTGCAAACAATTACCTGAACTGGACGAAGCTTATTTACTTGAAAAATTCAATACCAGCAATGCCGAACAGTTTATCGCGCAACCACAGTGGCAAGGACAGTGTTATGAAACAACAACACTCTCACGCCAATTTGAACAACCGCTGATACAGGCATTACGTCAAGAGTTTGACAACACATTAATCACTCGCTGGGTGGCTCGACTAGTGGAGCTGGCAAATATCCCTCAGCAATTACGAAAAATGTCACACCAATTAACCAACACTGCAGACAAGGCAATGGTCAAAAATACGGTGCCAGGCATGACACAAATTGAAGCTGCTCGCGGCCGCTTAATTCACCACGTTAAAATCGAACAAGGTGTTATCAGCAAATACCAGATATTGGCACCGACTGAGTGGAATTTTCACCCACAAGGGCTGGTTGCAAAAAGCCTTGGCAGTTTAGCTAACAATGATAACCATAACAAAGACGAACTAGAGCAACTAGCTCACCTGGTCATCAATGCTATCGACCCCTGTGTCGGTTATCAGTTGAGGATTCACTGATGCATGAAATGTCGCTCTGTGAAGGTGTGTTACAGGTACTACAAACCGAAGCCAAAACACAAGGCTTTAGTAAAGTCATGACTGTCTGGCTAGAGATAGGTGATTTATCCAGTGTCGAACCGGAAGCCATGTTATTCAGCTTTGATGTGGTGACCCGGAACTCACTGGCCGATGGTGCAAAATTACAAATTATCAATGTACCCGGCAATGCCTGGTGCATGCACTGCGCAAAAACAGTCAATGTTAAACAACGCTTTGATGAATGCCCTGATTGTGGTGGTTTTCAACTACAGGTAACTGGTGGCGACGAGATGAAAATTAAAGAACTGGAGGTAGAATAATGTGTACAGTATGCGGATGCGGCGAAGGTGAGAGCAAGATAGAAGGTCAAGACCATGACCATCACCCTCACGATCATAAACACAGCCATAATCACTCTCATGAACATGGGCACAATCACGACCATCCTCATGAGCATGAGGAACATGAACATCACGGTTCTGAGCAGCAAGGACACGATCACCATTACGGACACGGCCCGGCGCATGCTCATGCACCCGGTATGAGCCAGGCACGTATGGTTCAGGTGGAACAGGATATTCTCGGAAAAAATAATGAATACGCCAATGAGAACCGACGCTTGTTTGCCAGTAAAGGAATGCTAACGCTCAATCTGGTTTCCAGCCCTGGATCTGGAAAAACAACATTACTGACACGAACACTCACCGACCTTAAAGATGAGATACCGTTGTCGGTTATCGAAGGTGATCAGGAAACGACTCAAGACGCCGATCGCATTCGCGCAACTGGCGTTGCCGCCATACAAATTAATACCGGTAAAGGTTGTCATCTTGACGCACACCAGGTCGGCCATGCAATTGAACACTTATCACCAGAAGATGCGTCGGTTTTGATGATTGAAAACGTCGGCAATCTAGTTTGCCCTGCCGCTTTCGATCTTGGTGAAGCGCACAAAGTCGCCATCCTATCTATCACCGAAGGCGAAGATAAACCGATAAAATATCCCGATATGTTTTTCGCAGCCGACCTTCTCTTACTCAACAAAATTGACCTGCTGCCCTATCTAGATTTCGATGTTGATAAATGTATCGAGTTCGCACAACGTGTTAATCCCGGCATTCAGATTTTACAGGTATCAGCAACCACAGGCGAAGGCATGGAGGACTGGTATCAATGGATAAAACTGGCACATCAGACACGGTTGATTGGTCGTCCAAAACTCTCTACTACAAATTCGGCCACACAAACTGCAACCAACGTAGCTGAGGTAAGCTAATGGCAGATTTACCAAGTATTCTGGTTCTGGACGATGAACAGCGCTCACTGGAGTCCATCCAGCGAATTCTGGACGATCAATTTGATGTGCATATCGCCAATACCATCTCACAAGCCGAAGACATATTGCAACGTGAATGGATACAGGTATTACTCTGCGATCAACGCATGCCAGAAATGACCGGCGTTGAGTTCACCGAAAAGATTCGTGATGAATACCCAGACATCATCCGTATGATAATTTCTGGTTTTGCCGAATCTGAAGATATTATCGATGCGGTAAACAAAGGCGGAATTTACCAGTACATCACCAAACCCTGGCATCCAGACGAATTAGTTACAAAACTCAATAATGCTGTCGATCTGTTCCGACTGCAACGTGAAAACGCACAACTGTCCGTCGAATTAAAACTCAAACCCGATACGATTAATGCCGCTATGATTAAAAAACGTCAGGCATTAAAAGCACGTTACGATTGGGATCAAGGCATTGTTCGCAGTCCTGACAGCTGTATGAATGATATCTGTGATTTAATTAGAAACGTTGCTGCGTTCGATGTTAGCGTCTTGCTTACAGGCGAATCAGGTACTGGCAAAGAATTATGTGCACGCGCGCTGCATTACAACAGTCTGCGACAAGACAAAATATTTATTGCGGAAAACTGCGGCGCACTACCCGATGAATTACTAGAAAGTGAATTATTCGGCCATAAACGCGGCGCCTTTACGGGTGCCAACGAAGATCGCATCGGCATGTTCGAACTGGCCAGCGGTGGCACCATCTTCCTCGATGAAATCGGCGAAACCAGCCCTGCTTTTCAGGTCAAACTGCTGCGCGTTTTACAGGAAAATGAAATACGCCCCTTGGGCAGTAACACCCGACGTAGCATTGATGTTCGCATCATCGCAGCCACTAATCGTAATCTTGAGGATGATATAAAAACCGGGAAATTCCGCCAGGACCTATATTACCGTCTAGCCACTTTTGCCGTAGAAATACCACCACTGCGCAAACGTAGGGAAGACATTATGCCATTAGCCATATCGATTCTGAATGAATCCATGGAACAAATGGGCAAACATGTTAAAGGCATTAGCGAAGAAGCGTTAGACTGTTTTAAGTCTTACCAGTGGCCGGGTAATGTACGCGAGATGCAAAATGAAATTAAACGCATGCTGGTGCTCGGGCAAAAAGATTATCTAGGCTCAGAACTGGTATCAGAACACATTCTGCACGCCACCCCCGACGAATCACTGGCTGACATGACCATATTGAATAGCGTTACCGGTACACTAAAAGAACGTGTCGAAACTTTAGAAGCTCGTATCTTAAAGGAAACGTTAATTCGATTAAGTTGGAACAAAACGAGAGCCGCCGAAGAACTAGGCTTGTCGCGCGTTGGCTTGCGCAGCAAGCTTGAGCGTTACGGTCTGGAAAAAAACAGCAATATTGAACCTATCAAGGAAAGTGTTGCATGAGCGACCGCTCACCACAAAAGACATCAACTCTGAATCCCGTCACTGATCTGATTCGTGAACGCAACTATCCTATACGCCGTGCGGATGATCAAATATGGGTTGATGTTATTCAACGAATGGAAAGCACCTACACAGAACTGGTGCAATATCAGATCGATCTAGAACTAAAAAATGCGGAACTGGAAAACGCACAGCGTTTTATACAAAGTATTATCTCATCTATATCAGACGTGCTTATCGTTTGTGATGTCAATAGCAATATTTTACAGGTCAATAATTCACTCGAAGAAACACTAGGAAAAAAATCCAATGAGCTTACCGGCTTACCACTAGCCAACCTGATCAGCGAAAAACACCAGTCCATGATTGTAGAGTTTCCTGAACACATCCGCTCCGGTTCAATTATTGACTGTGAAATTGACCTGCTCAATAGCGACGGTGAAGACGTACCAATGGCGGTAAATTGCAGCGCACGTTTCGACCATGAAAATCGCCTTTCCGGTTTTGTTGTTACTGGTCGGCCAATAGGTGAACTACGCAGGGCATTTAGTGATTTGCACCAATCTCACGAAGATCTAAAAAAAGCACAGCAGCAGTTAATCCAGTCTGAAAAACTGGCGTCACTCGGCCGTCTGGTCGCCGGCGTTGCTCACGAACTCAATAATCCGATCAGTTTCCTGTATGCCAATATGCACGCACTGCAGGGTTATGAAGAAAAATTCAAAATTTATATCGACGCCATTCACAAAAATGCGACGACTGTTGCACGCGAAAAACTTCGTGAAGAATTAAAAATTGACCGCATGATGAGTGACATTGAACCACTGATTGAAGGCTCTCTCGAAGGGGCCGAACGAGTCAGTGATATCGTCAAAAATCTGCGCAGTTTTGCCACCCCACATGAAGCTAAAAAACAGGTATTCGATCTGATACCCGTCATCGAACGTGCTACTAATTGGGTATTGAAGGCGACCACGATCAAACCCGAGGTCATTACCGATTATCCAGAATGCCTGGAAATCAAAAACAGTGAAGGTCATATACACCAGATATTAATCAACCTTATTCAAAATGCTGTTGACGCAATAGCGAATATAAAAAATCCACAGCTACACATCAGTATTCGTATAAAAAATAAAAAAGTTGCTATCAGCGTTCAGGATAATGGTGCCGGTGTTACGACTGCAGATATTGTAAAAATATTTGATCCTTTTTTTACCACTAAAGCCGTGGGCAGTGGCACCGGCTTGGGCCTTTATATCAGTTATGGACTGGCCACAGAACAATGTGGCGGCGACTTAAATGCTATCAGTCATGAAAAAGATGTAAATAATGGCGCAGAATTTATTCTCAGCCTACCACTTGAGGTATCGGCATGAGTAAACCATTTAATATCCTCTGGTTGCAATCCGGTGGTTGTGGTGGCTGTAGCATGTCAGTGCTTAATGCAGAAGCACCTGACCTGTATAGCAGTCTACAAATACATAACATCAATATGCTCTGGCACCCCTCATTAAGTGAAGCCAATTCCGAGGAGTTTTTGGCACTAATTGCATCCATTGAAAATGGTGACATCGTTCTAGACGCCCTATGCCTGGAGGGTTCTGTCATGCAAGGTCCTAATGGCACGGGGCGCTTTCATATGCTCGGTGGCAGCGGTCGTCCCATGATGAAAGTTATCGAGAGTTTATCGAGTAAGGCCAACTACACAGTTGCAATAGGCAGCTGTGCCGCTTTCGGTGGCATTACCATGTCAGGCGCTAACCCCAGTGAAGCCAGTGGTTTGCAATATACAGGTCATCAGCCAGGAGGCCTACTCAGCGAAAGCTGGTTAAGCCCCGGCAAGTTACCGGTAATCAATATTGCCGGTTGTCCTACTCACCCTAACTGGGTAATCGACACACTGGCACAACTTGCTATGGATGATCTGTCACTGGAAAACCTGGACAGTTTAAAACGACCACGAAATTACACGGATCATCTCGTGCATCATGGTTGTCCGCGAAATGAATATTATGAATTCAAAGCCAGTGCTGCTGAACAATCTAATCTGGGGTGCTTGATGGAAAATCTTGGCTGCATGGGTACTCAAGCCAGAGCCGACTGTAATACCACACTATGGAACGGTGATGGTTCTTGCCTGCGCGGCGGTTACGCCTGTATTAATTGTACTGCGCCTGAATTTGAAGAACCGGGTCACTGCTTTACAGAAACCCCTAAACTTGCCGGCATCCCTATCGGATTACCTACGGATATGCCTAAAGCCTGGTTCATCGCTTTAGCGTCACTTTCAAAAGCCGCTACCCCGAAACGGCTAAAAGTGAATGCGGTTTCAGACCACATACGGATTCCACCAGGAACCAAAGTTCACATCGAAAAGATTAGCAAAGAGGATGAATCATGAGCAACAAATCATCCTCTCGAAAAATACTCGGCCCTTTTAATCGTATCGAAGGTGACCTTGAAGTTCAGGTTGAAGTTGACCAGGGCACAATAACAAAAGCCTGGGTTAACTCACCACTGTTCCGTGGTTTTGAACAAATGCTGCACGGCAAAGTCCCTCAGGACGCACTGGTTTACACCCCAAGAATTTGCGGCATCTGTTCTGTTTCACAATCCGTTGCCGCCGCTCAGGCACTTGCAGCCGCACAAGGATTGACACCCTGTAACAACGGCACACTGGCAACCAATATCATTCTTGCTGCAGAAAACCTGGCTGACCACCTGACACATTTTTATCTGTTTTTTATGCCGGACTTTGCCCGAGACACCTACAAGGACAAACCCTGGTTTAATGACATCCACACACGTTTTAAAGCACAGACGGGCACCGCTGCTAAAGAAGTATTACCTGCGCGAGCTGCTTTTCTGCATCTAACTGGTTTACTTGCAGGCAAATGGCCACACTCTCTGGCACTGCAACCCGGTGGCACTACTCGCCCAGTTGAAGCACAGGAAAAAATAAGAATACTCACCACTCTGGGAACCTTCCGCATTTTTCTTCAGGACGTAGTTTTTGGTGGCGAATTAGAACAACTTGCTGCACTGAGCAATGAAGATGATTTACAAGACTGGGCTCAAAACCACGCAGACGCCGACTTTTCTAAATTTATCACGTTAGCCGATAATCTTGCATTAAACCAATTAGGCAACGCCTGTGACAACTTCATGAGTTACGGCGCGTATCAGACCACAGACAGTGAACACCTATTCAAAGCCGGTACCTGGCAAGAAGAATTTTTAGCACTTAATCCAGACGATATTAAAGAAGACATTAGCCACAGCTGGCTTCACGCGCAAAGTGAAGCCAAACATCCCTATCAGGGCAGCACCATCGTCGATACTAACCAAGACAGCGGCTACAGCTGGTGTAAAGCGCCGCGTTTAAATGGACAAGTTATGGAGGTGGGTGCAATTGCACGGCAAATGGTTGATGGCCATCCATTGATTCGTCATCTGGTTGCGGATAACAATAACGGCGGCGGTGCCAATGTGCGCACCCGTGTAATTGCTCGTTTACTGGAACTCGCACTAGTGGTGCCGGCAATGGAACAATGGGCGCATCAGTTAAAACCCAAAGAACCTTTTTGCCTGCCAACAGCTATTCCCGATGATAGCCAAGGTGCAGGCATGGTAGAAGCCGCTCGCGGCAGTCTGGGTCACTGGATAAGAGTTAAAAACGGACGCATTCTTAATTACCAAATTATCGCACCAACCACCTGGAATTTTTCGCCGCGTGATGCGAGTGACCAACCTGGTGCATTAGAACTAGCACTGCAAAACACGCATGTTGGCAAAGATGAAAATGCCTCTGTGGTCATTCAGCATATCATTCGCTCCTTTGATCCTTGTATGGTCTGCACGGTGCACTAAATGTCTACTCTGGCCACACAAATATATACCGAGCATGAACCAACAAGTTGCACACTGCGTGTCCGCGGTCTGGTTCAAGGCGTTGGTTTTCGCCCTACCGTCTGGCGTCTGGCAAATCAGCTCGGCATCAATGGCAACGTTTGTAATGATGGCGAAGGTGTATTAATAAACCTGATTGCTAATGAAAAAATTATTGAAAAATTCAGCCAGCTTTTACTTGTAGAATGCCCGCCACTGGCACGTATTGATAGTATCGAGCAGGTTATCAATAACGGTGAAATTTCATCAGCTAGTTTTCCATCTGGCGGTTTACAGCCAGAAAATTTTCAAATCATCGAAAGCAAGCAGGCAAAAATCACTACCGGTGTGCTCGCCGATGCAGCAACTTGTTCAGACTGTCAGGCTGAACTCAATAATAAATCTGATCGACGCTATGGTTATGCATTTCTTAACTGCACCCATTGCGGCCCGCGTTTTTCTATCATTCACCGCATCCCATATGACCGAAGCAACACCAGCATGTCAAGCTTTGAGCTTTGTGATGATTGCTTAAATGAATACAAAAATCCTGCTGACAGGCGTTTTCATGCACAACCGACCGCCTGTGAAAAATGTGGACCTGCTGTTTTTCTGTGTGATAGCGAAGGCAACGCCATCGCTTCAACAAACCCAATCGCTGAAGCCGCTAAACAACTAAAACTGGGTGCTATTGTCGCCATCAAAGGTATCGGTGGTATTCACCTTGCCTGTGATGCCAACAACCATTCAGCCATCAAGCAGCTACGTCTGCAAAAGCACCGACCGCATAAGCCTTTGGCTATGATGGCTAAAAACATCGAACAGATCCAACATTATTGTGAAGTCAGTCATCAGGAAGCATTGGCGCTAAACAGTCCGGTTGCACCTATTGTTATCCTGCAGTCACACGATACAGAAAAATTGCCATCAGACATTGCGCCTGCTCAAAAACAATGGGGTTTCATGCTTCCGTACAGCCCACTGCATCACTTACTGATGTCTGAGCTGGACAATCCCATCGTACTCACCTCGGGCAACCGCTCTGATGAACCACAATGTACAGACAACGATGATGCCATTAATCGATTAGGTGACATTGCCGAACTATTTCTATTGCATAACCGCCCAATTGAAAACCGCATCGATGATTCAGTCGTCCGACAGATGAACGGACAGATACAAGTATTACGACGAGCAAGAGGTTATGCACCCGGCCAAATCACACTACCCGGAGGTTTTGATAATCATCCACCACTACTAGCCTTTGGCGGTGAGTTGAAAAGCACTTTCTGTTTACTTAAAAACGGCCACGCAATTTTGTCCCAACACATGGGTGATTTAGAAGATGCCCGCACCTTTGATGATTACCAGAAAAATCTTTCACTGTATCTTGAGCTGTATGCGCACCATGCTGAAGTTCTCGCGGCTGACAAGCACCCAGAATACCTGTCCACGAAACTCGCTATCGATTGGGCGGAACAAAACAATCTACCGCTACAACAAGTACAGCACCACCACGCACACATCGCCGCCTGCATGATTGATAATAACATCGACATTGATGAAGGCCCCGTTATCGGCATTGCCTTTGATGGACTTGGTTTCGGCGATGATGGTACTTTGTGGGGCGGCGAGTTCCTACTTGCTGACTATCAACATTACAAACGTCTTGCACATCTACAACCAGTTGTTATGCCAGGCGGCAGTCAGGCGATGCGTGAACCCTGGCGTAATACATGGGCGCAGCTCAGCGCCACTCTTGGCTGGAATGAATTTACACAAAAATATGAAAGCCTGGAACTGAGTAAAACGTTAAATCAGAAACCCATTAAAACATTACAACAAATGCAAAATAAAGGCATTAATTCGCCACTGTGTTCATCTGCTGGTCGTTTGTTTGATGCAATCGCTGCAGCAATCGGCGTTGCACCACAGCAATGCAGCTACGAAGGACAGGCCGCAATGGCATTAGAAGCATGCATAGACCAACGGAACATTAAAAAAGTCTCACCCTATCAATTTAACTTAACTAAAAAAGATGGAACCTATGAGATTGATGCCGCGGCAATGTGGACTAGCTTGCTGGAAAATCTAAAAGCGAAAACACCGGCTGGCACGATATCTGCACGTTTTCATCGAGGTTTTGCGCAAAGTATTATTGATACCGCCAGCCTGCTTGCTGATCAGAACGGGACCAATCGTGTTGCTTTAAGTGGCGGTGTATTTCAAAACCGCACCATGTTTGAACTGATTGTTGCCGGGCTGGAACAAAATAATATTCAGGTATTAACGCACCATCATGTTCCCGCCAATGATGGTGGTATAGCCCTTGGTCAGGCAGTTATCGCTGCAGCTCGTGAAATTAACAACAGAAAATAGATACCATATAGTTAACAGAATTAAATAGAGAAATAATAAAGAGAAGCAATTATGTGTTTAGGAATACCAGGACAAATTATTGAGATTACTGATGAGGATAATCTCATTGCTAAAGTCGATGTCTCCGGCGTTAAACGTCCGGTAAATATCGCTTGCATCATCAGTGACGAGCACCCGGCAGAGAAATGTATCGGTGATTGGGTTTTAGTACATGTCGGCTTTGCCATGAGCCGTATCGATGAAGAGGAAGCACGAAAAACACTGGCATTATTAAATGAACTGGGCGAAGTGCAGGAAGAGGTTGCGGCCATGCAGGCAAGTCAGGCAGTGTTAGAGCGTTAATTATGTCGCAAGATAAAAAACAAACAAACAATCCATTGCAGGAACTGTATCCATTTCTGCACGGCGATAAAAAAGACAGTGGCAGCGAAAACGATGCTCTGCTCGAATCCATTCGGCAAAAATCTCAGCATTCTCTCGACATCAAACAACAGTTTTTTGCGGATAATTCTCAGGCACTCATCGAAGCGGCACGCGCGGTGGCAAAAGTATATCAGCAGAAAGGCAAAATGTTCAGCATGGGCAATGGTGGCTCAAGCTGTGATGCCGCACATTTTGCTGTTGAATTTCAGTACCCGGTAACAGCTGGCAGACCTGCCCTGCCCGCGATGAATCTGTGTATCGATACTGCCATGATATCGGCAGTGAGTAATGATCTCGGTGTGCAACATATCTTTGTCCGTCAACTGGACGCTCATGCGCAAGCGATAGATGGTGTGGTCGGATTTTCCACCAGCGGCAACTCAGAGAATCTGATGGCCGGTTATCGCAAAGCAAAAAACCTTAATATGACCACCATCGGTTTCGCAGGTGGTGACGGTGGCAACATGAAAAGTAGCGGCTTGATTGACCACTGTCTTGTGGTCGATACCGATTCAATTCACCGTGTACAGGAAGTACACGTCGCGTGCTATCACATCCTTTGGGATCTGGTACACACTTTGCTCGCCGACCAACGCGGTCTGCTTGCTGACAGCAACGCAAGTGATAAAACAAACAATGAGGAAACAACGTCATGAAATATGTAGATGAATTTCGCGACCCGGAAAAAGCAAAAGTATTGATCGATGAAATTCATGCACTGAAAGATACTTTGCACAAAGATGGTGACACACCACTGCAGTTGATGGAGTTTTGCGGTGGCCATACTCACACTATCTTCCGCTACGGTGTCGAACAAATGCTACCCGACTGGATCGAACTGGTTCATGGTCCGGGCTGTCCGGTCTGCGTATTACCGATGGGACGAGTCGACGACTGCGTGACATTAGCCGAGCGCCCGGATGTTATCTTCACCACATTTGGTGATGCAATGCGTGTTCCTGGTTCTAAAAAAAGCCTGCTACAGGCGAAAGCCGAAGGCGCAGACATACGCATGGTGTATTCACCGCTCGATGCTCTGGAACTGGCAAGAAAAAACCCTGAACACCAGGTAATTTTCTTCGCCTTAGGGTTTGAAACAACCATGCCAAGCACAGCATTAACAGTGTTACAGGCTGAAAGCGAAGGTATTAAAAACTTCGCATTATTTTGTAATCACATTACCACTGTACCTACAATTAAAGCCATCCTAGATTCACCAGACATGCAGATTGATGGTTTTCTTGCACCTGGCCATGTCAGCATGGTGGTCGGCGAAAAACCCTTTGAGTTTATCGCTGAGACCTATAACAAACCGATTGTAGTCGCAGGTTTCGAACCATTAGATATACTGCAATCCATCTGGATGGTATTAAAACAACTCGCCGAAAAACACTGCTCGGTTGAGAATCAATACGCACGCATCGTACCAGCTGACGGTAACCCGCCCGGTCTCGATGCCATCAGTAAAGTGTTTGAACTACGTGAGTTCTTTGAATGGCGTGGTTTAGGTTCCATCGATCACTCTGGTGTCAAGATGCGCGGTAAATTTGCGCAATTTGATGCCGAGCGTAAGTTCACCGTTCCCAACATCAAAATTGCTGACCCCAAATCCTGCCAGTGTGGCGAAGTACTTAAAGGTGTTATACGACCCTGGGAATGCAAGGTGTTTGGTTCAGCCTGCAACCCGGAAACCCCGATGGGTGCGTTAATGGTTTCTACCGAAGGTGCCTGTGCTGCTTATTATAACTTTGGCAATCTGCCCGAACTGTTAGCCAAACGTGATAAAAAAGCACACAACAACATCAAGGAATCAGCGGCATGAGCAGTACACAGGTGAAACGTAAACTACGAGCAGACATTATCACCCTTGCACATGGTAGTGGTGGCAAAGCCATGCGTGATTTAATCGAAGATGTTTTCGTCGGCGGTTTTGATAATGAACATCTAGCACAATTGGAAGATCAAGCACGTTTTGATTTAAGCAGTCTGAACGCACTGGGTAATCGTCTGGCAATGACGACCGATTCTTATGTCGTCGACCCATTATTTTTCCCCGGAGGCGATATCGGTAAGTTAGCTGTAACTGGCACCATAAATGATCTTGCCGTTGGTGGTGCAAAGCCACTGTACCTAACCTGCGGCATGATTATCGAAGAAGGCTTTCCGGTAGAAGATTTACGACGTATCGTAGCATCAATGAAAGCAACAGCAGATGCTGCTGGTGTTGCCATCGTTACCGGCGATACCAAAGTGGTTCATCGTGGCGCAGCCGATAAACTGTTTATCAATACTGCTGGTATCGGTGTTATACCTGAAGGTATAAACATTACCGTTAACCGCGCACAGCCAGGTGATATCGTTATCATCAATGGCTACGTTGGCGACCACGGCGCGGCGATTGTCGACGCACGCGGTGAAATGGAACTGGAAAACACCATTGAAACGGACTGTCAGCCACTAAACGGACTGGTCGAATCCATGCTAAAAAGTTGCCCTGATATCCACTGCATGCGTGATGCAACCCGCGGTGGTATCGCAACCGTATTAAATGAATTTGCCGAATCCAGCGACGTTGGTATAACGCTGAATGAAACGGCGTTACCGCTACGCCCTGAGGTGCGCGGCATGTGCGAAATTCTCGGTCTTGATCCGTTATATTTAGCCAATGAAGGTAAGTTGGTTGCTGTTGTAGCAGCAGATCATGCTGAGAAATTACTTCAAGTAATGCAACAACACCCTGCTGGTAAAGACAGCGCTGTCGTCGGTGAAGTATTAGCTGACCACGCTGGTCGCGTTGTATTACAAACCAGTTTTGGCGGTGAACGTATAGTCGATATGTTAGTTGGTGAACAACTACCAAGAATTTGCTAGAGAAAATATCATCAACATGAATCCAAACTCTGACACAAGTATCGAAGACACTACATTGAAAATCACGGTTGACGGGCAATCTAAGTGTTTTGAATTCGGTGATCTAAAAAAATTTCACCAAGGTGATTCGTGGTTTGGTTGTGCAGTGGGTTTCAGAGTCATGCAGATTGCGGCACGCGAACTTTCAAACACTACATTATGGTCACGTGAAGACTTATACATTGTCAGCGGCCATCCGGGTGAGGGAGTTAAAGATGCCATTGAGTTAATCACATCAACTGTATCCTCAAATCATTTTCGCCTGCTTGATAACGTGCCATCACAAGGGTGTAGTAAAAGAATGAAATTTGAATGGTGGATTAGCGATGGCAAGCAAACCTTGCACATAAAGATGAACAACAATGTTGTTCCGGAACAGTTTTTTACAAAACTGGATCAACTTAGTAATGACGACGCACTTACTGATGATGAAAGAGGTAGCAAACATAAGGAGTTTGACAAGTTAAAAACAGACTTGAGCAATGACGTATGGGATAGACCACTGAATGCAAATTTTATGTTTGATTTTTTATCATCACCGTTAAAAGCGGGAGAATTACCTGATGAATAAATTCGATCATTACTTGCTTTATATCTGCACATGCAATATTAACAACACTTACAGCGAAACAACTAAACCATGTTAAGTTTACTTTTTATAGGCTTTTTAATTGGTATGCGTCACGCGCTTGAAGCTGACCATGTCGCCGCAGTCGCTTCACTTGCCACGACCAGCAACTCACTGAAAAGCGCTGTCAGACACGGCGCTGTTTGGGGATTGGGCCATACCATTACGCTCTTTCTTTTTGGCACTATCGTTATAATGACAGATAGTATTGTGCCTGAAAAAATGGCACTTGGCCTTGAATTCGCTGTCGGCGTCATGCTGCTATTTTTAGGCATCGATGTAATAAGAAAATTGATTCGTGACCGCATCCATTTCCACACGCATCGACACGGAAACAATAAACAGCACTTTCAC
>Ga0164315_10000814_pt1 | contig 22518 bp, 17 predicted proteins | sample GuaBasSedimGuay6_FD_113737 | JGI IMG/M metagenome (GOLD analysis project Ga0164315, IMG submission 113737) | Subseafloor sediment microbial communities from Guaymas Basin, Gulf of California, Mexico - Guay6, Core 4569-2, 0-3 cm | ecosystem: Environmental > Aquatic > Marine > Hydrothermal vents... | reverse complement strand
CGGTTACCGGCGCGATCATCGGTGACGGCGAACGTGTTTTCTACGGGATGTCCAACAAGGGGGTCGGCCAGATCAACAGCGGGCTTTCCGGCAACATCTATACCGCCGAAGAAGACGGTCTGATATCCAACGACGTCACCGCTCTGCAAATGTTTGGCGTCGATCTGTTCGTGGGGACATCCGTCGGTATTTCCCGGTTTGCGAACAACGCCTTCACCGATCAGAACAACGGTTTGACCAACCTGGTGATCAACGATCTGATCCTGGATTCGAACGGAAACCTCCTGGCCGCCAGCAACGCGGGCATTCACCAGTGGGACAACACCACCGAGACCTGGTCCCTTTTGGGTGACATCGGGACCAAGGTGGTCGGCCTGGCCAGTATGGAAGGGAAGGTTTTTGCCCTGGGACGGACCCCCTCGGGGGGCGGAGTACTCAGCCAATACGATGGCACCTCCTGGAGCCCCATTGCCCTGCCCTATCCGCAGTGCACCGCCATTGACGCGGGTGAGGAACTCTGGATCAGCGGGCCCGCGCAAACGGTTACGCCCGGCGGCAAGCTGACTTTCAACTATATCGGCAGGCAAGTGGACGACGGCACCTTCGACACCCAGGTCGCCGTTTCCACCCAGGTCTCCAACTGTGTGGGGGCGGCCATCGGGGCCGACGGGTCGGTCTGGATGGGCGATGCCTTCGGATTCCAGGTTACCCGTTTCGATCCCCGGGACAATTCCTTCCTGTACATCTTCGAACGACCCCACGCGGCCAACGACACCCTGAATCTCTTTCCAGGACTGGGACCTGTTCTGAGCATCCTCGGAACTCCTGACGGAACGGTATATGCCAGCCAATTCGCCGCCGGGGGCGTCTTTAAATTCAATCCCGCGACCGGGACCAACGAACTGATGGATCCCGACAATTCCGGTCTCCAGGGACTGAGAATAATCAACCTGGTTGCCCATCCCGACGGTCCGGTGTTTGTCCTTCACGACGCAGGGGATGCCCAGAGGGTCGAAATCCTGGTGGAACCGGAAAACTGGGCCGGTACAGCCAGTTGGGTGTTGCCGCCCATGGACCAGGGACTTGGTTCGGGCCTGGAGGTTGGGGACGCCCTGGTTGAAAGGCGCGATATCATATGGTTCGCGGTCAAGGACGTGGGACTGTTACGGTGGGACGTTAACGGGCCGAACGCGGGACCGAACGATCCACTGACCTGGTTCGATCCCAGCGACGATGTCTGGTACGACCCGGTGACCAGCTTCCCCGGCTCAGAACTGAAAGCGGATGACGCCGAAGCACTGGCCCTGGGCAAGGATGGTTCCATTTGGGCGGGGGGGAATGGCCTCGTTCAGTTCACCTATGAATTGAGCACTGGTACTTCCGTGTCTGTCACAGTAATCCAGGAACTCGAGGAAAAGAGCAAGGATACCCCTAATGTAGAAGGCTTGGTCAGTGGAAGTGTTAAGGACATCGCCACGGACAACAACGGAGACGTCTGGGTGGCCGCCACCAACGGATTGAACCGGGTGAGTCCCCGGGGCGAAGAAGCCCATGTCACCGCCTGGTTCGATGTGGGAAATTATCTATCCAACGACGACTACGGTGTGCTCTATTCCCCCAACGTGATCGCGCCGCTGCCGGGCCAGACCTATGCCCGGATCGTCCCGTCATTGGATAATAAACAGATGGTGCTCAGCTCCGACCGGGGGACGACCCTGATCACGGTCGGATCCGGCCCGTCTTCCGGCGGCAGTGCTGATGATCCTCTCAGAAATGTCTATTGCTATCCCAATCCGTGGAGCCCCGGCCAACCGGCACGCCTGTTGAAATTGGCAGGTCTGCCCTCTGGAACCGTTCGGGTGGAAATCTACAACGTGGAGGGCCAGGTGGTCCTGCGCGACAAAACCGTTGCCGAGGGCATCGGATTCTGGGAGGGTGAGAACAAGGTGGGCAACCCCGTGGCCAGCGGGATGTACATATTGAAGATTACTTCCGGTGGCAGAACCACCACCCGGGTCGTGGCCCTGGAAAGATGACCGGGGCGATAGTATCTTCGTGCCCGTATATACACAGTCCTTTGATACGGAGATGAAATGACTGCGCCAACCCCGCATGTTTTTATCGAGCGGGAGGAAATCCTGCCGTTTTTCAAGCCCTTAGTGGGCGATGAGGAAATCGCCGCGGTGACGGAAGTGCTCCGTTCCGGATGGCTTACCTACGGACCGAAAGTCCGCGAATTCGGTGACGCCTGCGCGAAATACCTGGATGTTCCCTGCGCCGTTCCGGTGGCCAGCTGCTCGGCGGGCCTGTTTCTGACCCTCAAGGCGATGGGCATCGGTCCGGGGGACGAAGTCATTTTGCCGTCCATGACGTTTATCGCGACCTTGACGGCGGTGGTGCACTGCGGGGCTCGTCCGGTTCTGGCTGACATGGATCCGGCCAACCTCGGCCTGGACCCGGAATCGTTTTCCCGCGCCATCACTCCGCGGACCAAGGCGGTTATTCCCGTCCACCTGGCGGGCCATCCCTGCCGCATCACGGAAATCATCGACATCGCTTCGGCGCACGGAATCATGGTGATGGAAGATGCCGCCCACAGTTTCGGCGCGGCGGTCGATGGGCGGCGCATCGGAGGTTTCGGGGACGCCACCGTCTTCTCCTTTTACGCCACCAAATGCATTACTACCGGGGACGGGGGGCTGGTGACCACGGCCAACGAGGAAATGGCCTCCAAACTTCAGCTGCTCAGTTTTCACGGGATGGACGGCAATGCCTGGCAACGGTACGGAGACAAGGGACGGTGGTACTACGAGGTGGTGGCCATGGGTTACAAGTTCCATCTCGGCGATCCCGCGGCGGCCCTGGGCCTGGTCCAGTTGGGTCGGTCGGACGCGTTCATGGCCCGCCGGGCCGAGATTGCCCTTCGCTTCAACGAGGCTTTCGCCGGCCTGGACGGAGTCACCCTGCCCGCGACTGCCGACTGGGCCACGCACGCCTGGCACCTGTATGTCCTGCGTCTGGATCCCGGGGTGATTACCGGTGGGCGGGACGGTTTGATCGTGGATCTGACCGCCAACAGGATCGGCAGTTCAGTCCATTTCATCCCGTTGCACCATCACCCGGCCTTTCGCGAAGACGGGGCCGAGTTCATCCCCTTGCTGCCCGAAACCGAAAAATACTACCAACAGGCGGTCAGCCTGCCGCTGTTTCCCGGCATGACCGATGCCGATGTCAATGACGTGATCGAGGTGGTGGCCGGCAGCATCGGGCGGCGCACCCGGTGACCGCTTCCCCAGACAGTGGTGAACTGTTCCGCCTCGAAATATCCCACCGGGCCCCGGCCGACTGGGACAGCCTTTTGTCCCGGGATCCAGCCGCCGAATATACCCATACCAAATATTGGACCGAAGCCGTCTGCACCAATCTGCCGGATGCCCGGGCTGTCTGGTTGAGCGTGCGCCGGTCCGGAATCCTGGTTGGGGGAATGAGCGCTGTGGAGCGCGTCGGAGCCTCCAGGATGAAGGGACTGGTCCCCGGTCGGCGGAGGACCGAAAGCAATCTCGAGGGAACCACGGGCGGCCCCCTGGTCGCCGGTGATCTCGACTCATCCGGGCAGGACCACGTTTTCGAACATTTGGTCGATGGTTATGCCGGCAGGAGTCTGGGGCCGCTGGGAACCTGCGCCATGGTTCTGGGGCCGACACAGGAAGTTCGGTTCGGGCCCCTGATGCTGAATCGTCAGGGTTGGGTCAGAAAAGATGCAGCCACCGCCGCGGTGTCCCTGGAAGGGGGGATCGAACAGGTCGAAAAATCACGTCTCGTCCGGACCAAACGCAATGAACGCAACCGGGGCCTGCGGCGAGGCGTCGAAGTTTTTCCCACCGACGATGTGGATTTGCTCCGCGAATACTATGGGATCTACGAACGGGCCTCCCGCCACTGGGGCGTCGAACCATCTCCCCTGGCGCTGCTGGAATCACTTCTGCGGGACGGTGACGGCCGGGTTTTCTTCATCTGTGTCCGTTTCGAAGGCAAGGTCATCGGCGGACATCTTAATCTGCATTACGGCGGCAGGATCCTGGCCTGGAACGGGGTGACCGATCCTGCCCTGTCCCGCTCGCATTTTCCGGCGACACTCTGTTTCTGGGGCGACCTGGTGGAGGCCTGCCGGCGGCAAGCCGACTGGCTGGACATGGGGGGAAGCGGTGGCGTGGGATCCCTGGTCGGGTTCAAGAAATATTTCGGGGCCGAACTGCAGATGCGGGGCATCTATCTGCGGGAATCACAGGGAACGAGGATTTTAAGAAAGGGGCGGGACCTGTGGCGTTCCCGGCCTGGAATCGCTTCGCCGGCCAGGTGGCATGATGTGGTTTCGGGATCCGAAAGCGGGGAAAGCCCATGAAACTCGTCGAAGCCGGGGCCAAGATCCTTTTCAGCCGCGTGGGCCAGGTCCTGGCCAACGCCGCGGTGGTCCTGGTGGTGGCCAAGACCCTGGGCCCGGAAGGTCAGGGGCATTACAGCCTGACGGTTGCTTTGGCCATGCTCATGGCAGCCCTGCTGGGGGGCGGCATGGGGCTGGCGGCTGTTCCCCCGTTACGACAGGACAAGGTCCCCGCGGCCCGCATGCTGAAGGCCCAATTGATCTGGGCCTCCGGTATGGTGCTGCTCCTGCTGTTGTTGGCCTGGTGGTCGACGGGCATCGCTCCGGCCATGGTTCTGCAGGAAAGGTTGGGCTGGTTTTCCGGTCTGGGTTTTCTGGCGGCGGTGGCGGCCACGGGTTTTCTCGGTTTTGAGATTTTTGCCTACGACCTTCTCGCGCGGGGACGCCTGGTTGTCGGCGCTGTGGTCAACGGGGGCCGGGCCTTTGCCCACCTGCTGCTGATTCTGGCTCTGGGGCTGACCGGATCCCTGACTTTCGGACGATCCGTGGGGGTATTCGCGGTCGCTCAGGTGGCGGGCATGCTGGCCATGCTGGTGATACTTTTGCGTGAGATCCGTCGCCCCCCTCCCGAACCCCGGTCCGTTTCCATCCGCGAATTCATTGCCCCGACTGGTATCTCCGCAGATCGAAACGATGAAATTCCGGGTGACCTGGATCGGCTGTCATTGCCCGGCCTTATTTTATTCAATCTGAAGCGTGGATGGTTGGGGCAGATTTCGGCGGTCGCCTATTTCCTGCTGTTGAGGTTGGACCAGGGCCTGCTGGAATACTATCGGGGCGCGGCCGAGGTGGGGATCTATTCCATCGCGGTTTACATGGGGGAGATGCTCTGGCTGTTGCCGGGGGCCTTGACCCCCCTTCTTGTCCACAGTTCGGCGGCCCATGCTTCGGATCCGGACCGGGACCGGACCGCTGCCCGGGCGGTTCGCCTGGGAATCCTTTTGACCACAGCGGTGGGCCTGCCCCTGTTTTTTCTGGCCGAACCTCTGTTGTCATTATTGGCGGGGGGCGAGTACCAGGGTTCCGGGATGGCCCTGCGCGCCCTGCTGCCGGGTATCGTGGCTTTTGCCCCGGGAGTGGTGTTGGCCGGTGATTTCATCGGCAGGGGCAAAGCCCATTGGAATACCCAGGCCAGTGTCCTGACCGTCCTGGTCGGTCTGGTCATGGGCATCCTCCTGATTCCGGAGCACGGCCCGGTGGGGGCGGCCTGGTCCAGCAGCATCGCCTATGCCTGCGGTTCGACGGTCATGCTGATCCGGTTCCGCCAGATCACCAGAATGTCCCTGCGGGGCCTCATCCTCGGCCGCTCCTGACCCGGATTTGACCCTCGATAGCTGAGATATTCCCCTTATATCACCTCTTTTCAAACAATCGCCCTTCTGGTGGATATTTACTGTCGGTGGCCAGGGCCGTGAAATACGAAATATTTCGGTAAATCAGGTGATCCAAGATGATAGCCGGTGTGCATGTGTTCCATAACTCTCAATTATGTAGTGGGTTACCGCCAAATTTTCCATTCCTGAAAAGCACAAAATAAATGGCTTTTATTTTACAAAGAAGGTTGACACCCCAGTGGGGGGCCGTTATTGTCCGGTGGTGACGGGTGGTGAATAAAAGTGATTTGTGGGGAATTTGATGGCGGGGGCCGATGGATCGGCCAAAAAACGCAAGGATGCGAACTGACCCGCCATTAATTCCACCTTCGGGCCACCGGAGTCCCCAAAACGACCGGAAAACTGGAAAACCATGAATTTTGATTCGACGGCAAACGAAAACCAGGCTCCCGCCTTCACCTTTCACGGGTCCTATACCCGTGCGGTGGACGCCAAGGGCCGGTTTGCCTTGCCGTTTCGGTTCCGGCAAGGAGGCTCGGTTCCGGTCGAGGAGAAATACGTGATTTCCCAGGGAGCGGACGGATCCCTGAGTTTGCTGCCCTATGCCGTGTGGATCGACAATTTCAATCGGATGAGTCAAGGCATGCCGGGAGCTGAATTGCGAGCCAACAAGCGCAAGATGTCCCTGGCCAGCACCACGGTGGAGCCCGACAGCCAGGGGCGGGTGGCCGTTCAGGCCGGAACCCTGGCCAAATACGGGATCACCAAAAAAATCGTTGTAGTGGGAATGGGTTCCTACATGGAACTGTGGGATCCGGATTCCCTGGACAATCTGAACGCCGGTTCCGACGAAGTCGATTCCGGGTTCATGGATGATTTCTACCGCTGACCTGCAAGCAGCGGTTGAAACCCGGCGGCATGGAGGCCAGCCGGAGTAGGTCGGGCAGCGGGGCGCCGACGGATCGGCGCCCGCCCGACATCAGTTTCAGGATCAATCAGGACCGCATCTTGGACCAGCCCATGGAGGGGCGTCAGCAGGGAAGGAACCCGCATGCCGAGGGAGATGACCCGGCAGTTCGCAAGGCAGGAGGCCGCGGGCAGCCGAATGGAAATCGAGATCAGACACAGGGAAAGGGCTGTCTGGGTCACTCTCTCGGGGATTCTGGATCGACAGGGTGTAGATCGTTTGATCAGCCGGGTCGCGCCCCGGCTTGCGCGCAGGGGCTGCCGGATCATTCTGGATGGAAGTCGGCTGAGCCATCTGGACTACCGCGCGACTCATAGCCTTCTGGCCTGGCACCGCAAGTTGCGCGACCACCGTCATCAACTATTCCTGCAAAACTGGAACGATTATCTCAAGGCGATCCTGGTCATGGAAGACTGGGACCGTGAATTGGGCGCTATGCCCACCGGACCCTCGTCCTGGCGTCTTTTGACCGAGACGCCCGCCGACAGGGCGCCATGAACGATGCCCCGCACGTCCCGGTTCTCAAGGATGAGACCCTCGGCCTTCTTCAGCCGGGGCAGGGAAAGCGGATCATCGATGGCACTTTCGGTTTCGGGGGACACAGTCTGGCCATGCTTGATGCCGGGGCCGAAGTCCTGGGGCTGGACTTGGACCTAGTGGCGGTCGATACCTGCAGACGGATCTCGGGCGACCGCCACGGTCTTAAATGCAAGCAGATTTCCTTTCGGAACCTGGACGAAGCCATGGCGGATGTCGGCTGGGAAAAGGTGGACGGGGTTCTGCTCGATCTGGGAGTCAGCTCTTTTCAATTGGACGATCCGGGCAAGGGATTCAGTTACCGGGCGGACAGCCCGCTGGATCTTCGGTTCAATCAGGAAACAGGCACAACCGCCGCGGATCTGCTGGCGGCAAACACCGAGACCGAGATCGCCGATCTGATCTGGAAATGGGGAGAGGAAAGGGCCAGCCGCCGTATTGCCCGGGCTGTGGTCCGGGCTCGCGCCGAGGGTCCCGTCGATACGACCCGAAAGTTGCGCGATGTGATCCTGGGAGTCCTGCCTCGGGGAAAGAAGCCCGAACCGGTTCTCAGTCGGGTTTTTCAGGCGCTACGCATCGCCGTAAACGAAGAACTCGACGCGCTTGCTGAAGTCCTGGCCAAATTGCCGGGACTTTTGCGTCCTGGTGGGGTCTTTGTGGTGATCTCCTACCATTCCCTGGAAGACCGGCTGGTCAAGAGATTCATCGACCGGGAAAAACGCGACTGCCTGTGCCCTCCGGAAATTCCGGGTTGCGTATGCGGGCACCGCAAGGTTTTAAAAGCTCTGACCCGCAAGGCGGTCCGGGCCTCGGAACAGGAGGAGAGGCAAAACAGCCGCGCCCGCAGCGCCCGTTTGCGGGCCGCGGAAATCATTTGATGGCTTTCGGCATTCATAAGGGTTCGGAACGGATTCCGGATGGGGGAGATTGGCAGCATGTGGAAACCCGATATCAGTCTTAAATGTCCGGCGGGACAGCAAACCCGCCGTTGCACCCGAACCATGGCTCACCGGCGACGCCTGTTCGGAGGCCAGGTTACCCTGACGATTCTCGGCGCCCTTTGTCTGGGGCTTCTCATGGCCGGGTCCATCTACATCTCAAACCAGACCACGGGTTTTCGCACTCAGATCGCGGCCCTCGAGGCTCGCCAGGAGTTTCTCGAAGCCGGCAGCGGCCATCTGATGACCCGCTGGAACGCCGCCACCAGCACGGCCGTGGTTATCCGCAGGGCACGCATGGAACTGGGGCTCGTGGTGCCGGAAAATCCCGGCCTGGTTCTGGTTTATGAAGAAGGCTCCAGAAAAACTGCCGAGTCCGGTCTTTGGCAAAAATTCCTGAGCAAGTTCGGCGGTGGCAGCCTTGTCCAGGCAGCGGATGATCAGGTTGGACTGGTGGTTGGATCGATGGTTTCGCTGACTCCCCGCAATGAACCGGAGACAGTGTTGCAGGGCGAGGTTCCGCAATGAGCAAGCGGACGATGGATGGCAGACGGTTCCGGACTCTGAGGATTTTAATGCTGACCGCGGGTATCATCCTGGCCGGTCGTATCATCCACATTCAGGTTTTTGAGCACGAAAAGTATCGGGCCAAGGCGCTGAGCCAGTGGGAGCGTTTGATTCCCGTCAAGGCGGAGCGGGGGAATCTGTACGATCGCCACGGCCAGCCCTTGGCCCTTTCCGTGACAACCTGGAGGGTCGGGGTTTCAGGATCCTGTGTGGACGACTCCGGAGCGTTGGCGGTTCTTTTGTCCGAGGTGCTGAGGGGAGACAGGGCACGCATCCGAAAAAAGATTTCGGGGGCGGGGAAATCCCACGTGGTATTGGCGTCGGATGTGGTCCTGACTTCTGAACAGAAACTGCGCCTGGAAGAAGAGGGGCAACAGGCGGTCACCCTGGAACCGCTGTCTTCGCGACTTTATCCAACCGACGGGGTGGCGGCCTCCCTGATCGGATTCCACCGGGAAGACCCCGATCAGGCCGTGGCCACGGGGCTGGAACACAGCCTGGACAGCTACCTGGCCGGGCGTACCGGCAAGGCCCGTGAAATAAGGACGGCTGATCCCCACAAGAAAATGGGACGGGTGGAAATCGAAAAGGCCATCCACGGACAGAGCCTCACCCTGACCCTGGATACCGATCTTCAGGTAATTTGCGAAGAACAATTGTCCCGCAGCGTGAAGGAGTGCGGAGCGGTCGGCGGTTCGGTCCTGATCCTGGATCCGGAAACAGGTGACATCCTGGCTTCGGCCAGCTGGCCCCTGCTGAAAACCCGCCGCGGCAGGCACGCGGATCCGGCCATCTGGATCAATCGCAATTTTACCTACCAGTACGAGCCGGGGTCGGTTTTCAAGATATTTTCCACTGCTTCATTGCTTCGCAACAGCGCCATCGATACGGCCACGGTGTTCAATTGTGACAACACCAGGAGCGAGAACATCTACGTCCGCAATGACAGGGACCATTCCTATGGCAACCTGTCACTGATGGAAGCATTTGCCATTTCTAGCAACGTGTTTTTTGCCAAGGCGGTGGGGAATCTTCGCAAGAGCGAACTCTACCGCGACCTGACCGATTTTGGTTTTGGGCAGGCCACGACCCTGGCCTATGACGGGCAGCTTCCTGGTATCCTTCGCCCGGTGAACACCTGGTCGGGACGCTCCATGCAGACCATCGCCATCGGCCAGGAAGTCGCGGTCACGTCACTGCAGCTGGGGCTCGCTGTTTGCAGCGTGGCCAACGGCGGCACCCTTTATTCACCGCGCCTGATCAAGGAAGTCCTTGATGACAAAGGGCGGGTCATCGAAGAAATCCAGCCGGTGGAAAAGCGTCGGGTCATGGCGCCGGCCCTGGCTGAACTGTTGCGCAACGCCATGGGGCGCGTGGTCCTGGAAGGCACCGGGCAGGGTGCGGGAATGGATTGGATCACCACCGGCGGCAAGACCGGAACCGCGCAGAAAAGCGTTGGTAATAAGGGCTATACACCAGGGGCGTATATTGCCAGTTTCGCGGGTATTGTGCCGCTGGAGAACCCCCGGTTGGTCATTCTTACGGTTCTGGACGAACCCCGGGGCATCCGCCATTACGCGGCCCAAAGCGCAGTGCCTTTGTTCTCTTCCATCGTCAAGGGGATCAGGCGTTCGACCGATTGGCTGACCGACGTTCCCGGCGGGCGCACTTCACCGTTTACACCGCCCGACAAACTGGAAATGGTGGCGGTCCCCGACGTGTTGCACTTGTCGGTCACCAAGGCCGCCCAAAGGTTGGGGTCGGCGGGCTTCAGGGTGACGGGGGCGGAAAAGGACGGCGTGGTCATTCAGCAGATTCCCGCTTCGGGCACCAAGTGTCTGCCGGGACAGCAGGTGGAACTGGCCGTGGCCGACCCCAGGGGCGCACCGGGGGCGGACTCTTCCCTCATTCCGGATTTCACGGGATTGAGCAACCGCCAGGTGAGCAGTCTGGCTGCTCGATTGGGGCTGCCCGTAATTATCAAGGGCGTCGGATACGCCGTGCGCCAGAGCAAGGATGTAGGCCGGGCCACCGATGGACGGCCTGTCACCATCAAAATGGAAATATCGTGGCGTTGACCGTCGGCAGGCTTTGTGCCGGTATTTGCGACGGCGAGTTGACGGGCGATCGGAATATCGAAATCAAAAAGATTACTTCGGATTCACGGCAGGTGGACCCCCATACACTATTCGTAGCTGTCCCCGGCACCGGGGGCGATGGCCATGATTATCTCGCGGATGTCATTGCCCGGGGATGCCGCGCCCTCGTCGTTCAGGATGATCGCCTGACCGCCGTCTCCCGCCTGTTGGAGGATTTTGACGGGACGGTCGCGACGGTGGATCGAACACGCCCGGTTCCGGCCTTACTGAGCCGCGCCCTCAATGGTGAACCGGACAAAAAATTGTGGACGGCAGCGGTCACCGGAACTAACGGAAAAACCACGGTTTCCTTCCTGATGCGGGAAATGCTGGGCAGGTTGCATGGACCCTGCGGAATGATGGGGACCATCGCCTACGATGACGGGCAAACTTCTGAACCCGCTCCCTTGACCACTCCGGCGGGAACGGTTTTCTACAGCTGGCTGGGACGCATGGTCGCCAATGGCTGCCGCAGCGTGGCCATGGAGCTTTCTTCCCACGGGCTGGATCAGGAAAGAACCGCCGGCCTGGGTCTCGACGTGGCGGTCATGACGAATATTGGCCGGGATCACCTGGACTATCACCGGAATCCGGATGACTATCTGGCGGCCAAGGCAACCATCATGAAATTGCTGCGCCCGGGCGCTGAATCCGCAGGCACCGGAAGGCCCGGCGTTCTGGTCATTAATAACGACGATCCACAACTGGCCGGCCTGGACACCACGGGCCTGGAGACGATTCGGTTTTCCTGCGGGAGTGGCTGTGATGAGGGGTCAAAGGCGGACCTGTGTGTTCTGGATGCCCACCTGGAACTGGAGGGTTCAAGGCTGGAACTGGATTGGCGCGGTCTGGCCCTTGAGATAAACAGCCCTCTGGTGGGTCGTTTCAATGTGGAAAATCTGACCGCGGCTCTGGCGGCCGGTATTGCCCTGGGGTTGGATCCAAAGGATTGCGCGGAGGCCCTTGGCGGGGTGCCCCAGGTTCCGGGCCGTCTGGAAAGATTTGTACTGCCCGGTGGAGGCCTGGCCGTGGTCGATTACGCCCATACCCACGATGCTCTGGCCGCGGTGCTGCGCGCCTGCGACGAACTCAACGACCAGCGCTTGTTGGTTGTCTTCGGTTGCGGTGGTGACCGGGACCGTGGCAAGCGCCCTTTGATGGGGCGCGTCGCGGCACAGGAAAGCGACCTGGCCTGGATCACTTCGGATAATCCCCGCAGCGAGGAACCCGGCGGCATTTGCCGGGATATTCTGGCGGGGTTCGATGAAACCCCAAATCCGCGCGCGGTCGGCCGCGAAATGGTGATCGACCGGACTCAGGCCATAGAAGGGGCTCTGGCCGAGGCGGGGCCGGGCGATATCGTCGTTGTGGCCGGCAAGGGCCATGAGAATTACCAGTTGATTGGCGGACGCGTCGTCGATTTGGACGACCGGGTCATTATCACCGAATGGATGAAACGGAATCCGGCTCATGGGTAAGGATTTGTACAGCGCCGCCGAGGCGGCGAGGGACCTTGCGGAAGCAGGATTGTTGACCGGGACGGTAACATCCGGTCCCGGGGGACCGACTTTTCGTGGCCCGGAGGATCGGCAGGGTGAACTGCCGGGTGGATTTGCGGGAGCCGGCCTTGATTCCCGAAACCTGGCCGCAGGTCAGCTCTTTGTCGCGCTCAAGGGTGATCATGCCGATGGCCGGGATTTCATGGGCGCGGTGGCCGCTGCCGGACACTGGGTGCTGGCGGAAAAAACAAACGAGGGCCCGAGATTCGATCCTGCATCCCTGCGGAAAATGTCACCGGGGGCAGGTGTCCTGCTGACCGGTGATCCGGTGGCCGCGTTGTCCTGTCTGGCCGGCCGGTGGCGGAGCCGGTTTGATCTTCATGTGGCCGGAGTGACCGGCACCAATGGTAAAACGACGACCAAGGATCTGCTGGCGGCGATGCTCTCGGGCGCGGGCCCAACCTGCGCCACCGAAGGCAACTTCAACAACCGCCTTGGCCTGCCCCTGACCCTTCTCGGCCTGACGGCGGGCCATCGGTACGCCGTGATCGAAATGGGGGCCTCGGCCGTTGGGGACATTGCCCGCCTGGCGCCACTGGCCGCTCCGCAATCAGGTTTGATAACCAACGCCTCACCCGCCCATCTGGCGGAATTCGGATCCCTCGAGGATATCATTAAGGGCAAGGGCGAGCTTCTCGACGTACTTCCGGCCAACGGCTGCGCGGTTTTGAATGCCGACAGTCCGGGGTTCGCGCAGTGGAAGGAGCGGGCCCCCTGCCCTGTGGTGTCCTTCGGGCGTAAAGGAGCGGACCAGGTGTGGAGCTGGCGGCCCCAAGGTCCGGATGGCCGGCCGCAAGTGGTGGTGGCGGGGCAAACATGGTCCGTGCCTCTGCCGGGTGAACACAACGGAGCCAACTTCGCGGCCGCCCTTCTGGTCGCGCGGTCATTCGGTGTGGATGACGAATTTATCGCGGCGGGGATGAAGAATTTTGCGGGCTCCGCCCACCGCGGGGTCCTTCTGGAAATCGGCGGCCGCATGATTCTGGACGACAGCTACAACGCCAATCCGGTCAGCATGGTAACCGCCGGCGCCACCCTGGGACGATTGCCGGGCGCCGGGCGGGCCGTGGCGATCCTCGGGGCCATGGGAGAACTCGGGTCCGACAGCGAGGCCATTCACGAACGCACGGGGCTGGAGTTGGCGAACGGCCCGGTGGAGATCCTGATTTCCGTGGGGGAAAATGCCCACCCGCTGGGGACAGGCTTTGACGCGGGCGGAGGAGTCAGTCATTATTGCATCGACTTGGAAGAGGCCGCCCGACTGGCGGCGATTCACACGCGGGCGGGAGACCGGCTGTTGATCAAGGGATCACGCAGCGCGGCCATGGAGGCTATTCTCCCGCTGCTTACCGCGGCATTCCGGAAGAACTGAAGGCAGGGAAGCCATGTTTTACCATCTGCTGTATCCACTGAGCGAATACTGGTCCGTCCTCAATGTATTCAAGTACATCACCTTCCGTTCCGCCTACGCCACCGTCACGGCGCTGTTGATCTGTTTCGTTTTTGGAAACTGGGTCATCGGCAAGCTGGAGGCCCTGCAGATCGGCGAGACGATCGATACCGACGGTCCGGAACACCATCAAAAAAAATCAGGCACCCCGACCATGGGCGGAGTGCTGGTGATTGCTGCGATCATCATTCCGACCCTGCTGTGGGGGGATCTGACCAACCGGTACGTGCAGTTGGCCCTGGTGGGAACCCTGTGGATGGGGACCATCGGTTTTATCGATGATTACCTGAAGGTCGTGAAAAAACGGCCCAAGGGAATGATCGGTCGCTTCAAGCTGGTCGGTCAGGTCAGTTATGGTCTGATCCTGGGCGGGGTCATGGTTTTTGGAGGAGACGGTGGGTCGGTCATTACCAGCACCAGTGTCCCTTTCTTCAAGGATGTCCTGATCAATTGGGGATGGCTGTATATCCCCCTGGTCATTCTGGTGGTTACCGGAGCCAGCAACGCGGTCAACCTCGCGGACGGCCTGGACGGCCTGGCCATCGGTCTGAGCGCCCTGGCTTTTGCCGGGTTTGCGGTCATCGCTTATCTCAGCGGTCACAGCGTTTTTCCAGAATACCTGAACCTGCTCTATCTGCCCGAGGTTGGTGAACTGACCGTCTATTGTGCCGCCGTGGTGGGAGCGGGAATCGGTTTTCTCTGGTTCAACGCCCACCCCGCGCGAATTTTCATGGGGGACACCGGCAGCCTGGCCCTGGGTGGCGCCCTGGGCACCGTGGCCATCATGGTGAAAAAAGAATTTCTGCTCGTCGTGATCGGCGGGATTTTCGTGGCGGAAGCATTATCCGTCATGATGCAGGTGACCTGGTTCCGGCGGACCGGTGGCAAAAGGCTGTTTCGCATGGCCCCATTGCATCACCATTTCGAATTGAGCGGTTGGTCTGAAACCCAGGTCGTGGTGCGATTCTGGATTATCGGGATCCTGCTGCTGTTGGTGGGCATGTCGTCCCTCAAGCTTCAATAAAGAGCAGGCGATGCGGACTTTCGCTGACAAAATCTGCTGGGTGGTGGGGCTGGCCCGCAGCGGTTGCGCCGCCGGCGGGTTGTTGCGCCGGCTGGGCGCGCGGGTCGTGGGTGTCGACGACGCCGACGAGGCGGCGGTCCGCCTGCGTTGGCGCAACGAGGATCTCGAACACCTGGCCGCTGGCGGTTTCGATGAACTCGTCACAGGTGGTGATCGCCCCCTGTCCAAACCGGACCTGGTAGTGGTCAGCCCGGGGGTGCCTCTGGATAATGTGCTCCTGACCGCTCTTGGTCCCGAAGTTCTGGTCATTGGCGAACTCGAACTGGGGTCCCGGTTTTGCCGGGCCGAAATGGCGGCCATCACCGGGACCAACGGCAAGACTACCACGACCGAACTGGTGGCCCATCTGGGACGCCGGGCCGGCCGCCGGACCGAAGCCCTGGGAAACGTGGGGCGGCCCCTGTGCCTGGTGGCCGAGGAACTGGAACCGGACGACCTGGCGATTCTGGAAGTGTCCAGTTTTCAGCTGGAATCGGTGAAGGATTTTTGTCCTCGTGTGGGGGCAGTCCTGAATCTGGCCCCGGACCATCTGGACCGGTATCCGGATCTGGCGGGATATTTTCGGGCAAAAAAAATCCTGGCCGATATCCTGCCCGCCACCGGAGCCTTCGTTGCCTGGACAGAGTGTGCCGAAACCACAACCTGGAAGACTGCGGCCCAGCGCATTTTGTTTGGAACCGCCGCCGCAGGAGCCCAGGTTTTTTTCCGGGATGGTTGTCTCTGGGTGACCATCGATGAAAAGGAACAGCCCCTGGTGGAGATCTCGTCGTTGGCCCTGCAGTCTCCGCCAAATCTTTTGAACGCTCTGGCCGCCGCCGCGATCGGAATGGCCCTGGACCTGGCTCCCGAGGCGGTGGCTTCGGGCCTGCGTGATTTTCCGGGACTTCCCCATCGCCACCAGCTGGTGGCCAGGCGCGGTGGTGTGAAATTCGTGAACGATACCAAGGCCACCAACGTCCACGCGGTTTGCGCGGGCCTGGCAGGTTTTCCCGAGCCCGTGATCCTCATCGCCGGCGGCAGCGGCAAGGGCGAAGATTACGAACCTTTGAGCAAGGTGATGGACATGGTCCGTCATGTGGTGTTGATTGGCGAAGAGGGGCCGGCCATCGGACGCGCGCTGGCCACAGTGGTGCCTACCAGCGAGGCGGGCTCCATGGACGAAGCGGTCCATTTGGCCGCAAATTTGGCGGAAAGCATGGCCGCGGATTTGGCGGGCGAAACGGAAGACTCGGAAGTGGTTGTTCTGCTCAGCCCCGCCTGTGCCAGTTTCGACATGTTCGCCAACTATGGAAAGCGCGGCGAAGCCTTTACCGCCGCAGCCATCAAAGCCGGGGCCGAACCGGTGGAATGACCGATCGACCAGGGAGGGTCGTTGATGAACAGAAGATTGAGAGGTTTCACCGCCAGTATGGAGCACTCGGACCGGTTTCTGCTGGGGTCGGTGGGAGTCCTTCTGTTCATCGGTATTTTTGTGGTCTACGTAGCGGGAAGCTACAACCGCGCGGCTTACTCATCCCCCCTGGGACAGCATTTCATCGTCGCCAAGCACCTGTTCATGATCGGTGTGGGTGTGGTGATGATGATCGGTCTGATGAATCTCGACTACCGCTGGTTTCGTCACCGGTGGTTCAACTGGGGCGGACTGGGAATCTCCTACAGCCTGGTGGCCTGGACCCTTCTCGTTGTCAGGTACGATCCCGACGGGGACAGGATCATCAACCGGTGGGTGACCATCGCCGGGTTTTCATTCCAGCCGGTGGAGTTGGCGAAACTGGCCATGATCTTTTTCCTGGCCGAAGCCCTGACCTGCCAGAGTCCCGGCCGCAAACTGACTCCGCGACAAATTGTCCGCGCCCTGGTCCTGGGTCTGCTGCCGTTGCTCGGCCTTCTGGTTATGCAGCCCAATTTCGGCAACGCCATGGTGATCTCGGGCGTGACCCTGGTGCTCCTGTACGTGGCGGGGGCATCGGGGAAATGGCTGGCCAGATTTCTGGCGGCCCTGCCCGCCCTGGCGGGAATCTGCTACCTGACCATACCCAAGATTCATAACCGCGTCGGGAAACTCATCGCTGGATTCAGGGATGGCGACTTCGGGTATCAGGTCAACCAATCCCTGATCGGTCTCGGAGGACCTGGCTGGAAAGGCGCGGGTATCGGACAGAGCCACAATAAATTCTCCTTCCTTCCCGAAGCCCATACGGATTTCGCGTTTTCGGTGCTGGGGGAAGAGTGGGGTCTGTTCGGGACCCTGATGGTGGTGGCCATGGTGATTCTGTTCGCCTGGCGGGGTTATGGAATCGCGGCACGGGCTGCCGAGCCCTTCGGCAAGATGGTGGCGGCCGGCCTGACTACGGCCATCTCGATTTACGGCGTTGCCAACATCGCCATGGTTACTGGTATATTTCCGGTGGTGGGGGTGCCCCTGCCTTTTGTCAGTTTTGGGGGGACAGCCATGATCGCGGCCCTGGCCTCGGTCGGCATCCTGTTGAATATCGAACGCGGCAGCCGTTCCTATCAGGTTTGGAAACGGCGCTGGGACCGGAGTGGAACCGCATGACCCCAAACCCGCCGGTCCGTGTATTGATCACCGGAGGTGGAACCGGGGGGCATGTCTATCCGGGATTGGCCGTGGCCGGAGCTTTGGAAAAGCTCGCCCCGGAATCGGAAATTCGGTTCGCGGGAACCTCGCGCGGCATCGAATCGATTCTGGTACCCCGGGCAGGTTACCGGTTCACGACTTTGCCGGCCTCGGGATTGCGCGGGCTCGGAGGCAAGGCCCGGTTCCTATTCCTGTTCAATTTTTTCCTGGGCTTTTTTCGCAGCGTGCTGATGTTACTTGTGTGGCGCCCCCGTGTCGTGCTCGGCACCGGTGGCTATGTCAGCGCGCCCGTGATGCTGGCGGCCAGGTCGCTGGGTATCCCCTGCGCCCTGCAGGAGCAGAACGCGATTCCCGGATCGACAAATCGCCTGGTGGCCAGGTGGGCCCGCCGCATTTATCTGGGGTTCGGGGCCGCGGCCCGCTTTTTTAAAGATGAGCGCTGCCTGGAAACCGGCAATCCCGTGCGGTCCGAGTTTCTTGCCGAAGCAGGCGAAAGCAGCCAGGAGGATTTCGGAAGCGTACATCATCTTTTGGTTTTTGGCGGCAGCCGGGGCGCAGCCACGCTCAACGCCGCGGTCATCGGGGCGGCCGCCACCTGGTCCGAACGTGAGGACCTGAAGATATTGATCCAGACAGGCCCCGCCGAGCACGCCGCCGTTGCCGCGGCCTTTGGCGATAAATCATCGGGCAGGATCGAGGTTGTGCCCTATATAGAAGAAATGGCCCTGGAGTTGAAACGGGCCGACCTGGTGGTCTCGCGGGCGGGGGCCATGACTTTGGCCGAGCTTCAATGCGTGGGTCGCCCGGCGGTGCTGGTCCCGTTTCCCTTCGCGACGGATGACCACCAGCTTCGCAACGCCGAGGATTGCGCCCGGACCGGCGCGGCGGTGGTCCTGAAGGACGACCAGTGCGACGGCAAGGCCCTGGTCAGCCTGACGGATGATTTGCTTAACGACCCCGACCGCCTGCGGAAAATGGCTGCAGCGGCGGCCGGAATGGCTCGTCCGGATGCCGCGGTGGTTATTGCCGGGGATCTGCTGCAACTTGCCACGGGGATCGTCCGCGGATGATTCGGTAAATAGAGAGGATCGGATTCTTGTCCCGCAATATGTTTCGCAAAATGTTCCGGAATACCCGGCACGTCCACCTGGTGGCCATCGGTGGCATCGGCATGAGCGGCATCGCCGAAGTCCTGCTGAATCTTGGTTTTACCGTCAGTGGCAGCGACCTGCATCAAACTCCGGTTACCGACCGGCTGGCCGATCTGGGCGCGAGTATATTCATCGGTCATGATCCGGGGAACATCAAGGGGGCGGACGTCGTGGTCCGGTCCTCGGCCGTTACCGAAGCCAACAGCGAAGTAGGCGCGGCGCGCAACCAGCGCATTCCGGTCATCCGCCGCGCGGAAATGCTGGCCGAGTTGATGCGGCTGAATTACGGGATCGCCGTGGCCGGTTCCCACGGCAAGACGACCACCACCAGCCTGGTGGCCGCGGTTCTGGCGGCCGGCGAGCTGGACCCCACCGTCATCGTGGGCGGCCAGGTCAAAGCCATGGGCTCCAACGCGGTCCTGGGCGCCGGAGACTACCTGGTGGCCGAGGCCGATGAAAGCGACGGGACCTTTTTGCACCTGACGCCCACCATTGCCGTGGTGACGAACATCGACCACGAACACGTGGACTTCTACCCCGACATGGATTCCCTGCGGGCCGCTTTTCGGGAATTTCTTCTGCGGGTTCCGTTCTACGGCACCTGTGTCCTGTGCGTCGATGACCCGGAAGTCCGGGGCCAGATGCCGCACCTGGACCGCAAGGTCATCACTTACGGATTGAGTGAGGAGGCGGAGATCCGATCCGACCCGGGAATGGTCGTCACCGGTGAATTCGGGCAGGAGGCCGTGGTCTGGGCCTTCGGCCAGGAGCTGGGCACAATCCGGATGCAGCTTCGCGGCCGGCATAACCTTTTGAATGCCCTGGCCGCTGTTGCGGTGGGCCTCGAACTGGCGGTGCCGTTCGCGCAAATCGCCGCCGGTTTGGCTGAAAGCCGCGGAGTGGGGCGGCGTTGTGAAGAACACGGGGAACACGGCGGCGTTCAGGTGGTGGACGACTACGGGCATCACCCCACCGAGGTGTTGGCCATCATGGAGGTGGCCCACGAATTCGACCGACCGGTGGCTGTTCTCTTTCAACCCCACCGGTTTTCCCGAACCGAAATGTTCGCCCGGGAATTTGCCGACGCGCTGGCCTCGGCAACGACCGTGGGCCTGCTTCCGGTCTATCCGGCGGGAGAAGACCCACCGCCCGGGATCGACAGCGGTTTGATCGCCGGGTATCTGAAGGACAAGGGTCTGGACCGGGTGACCCTGCTGCCGGGTCCCGCTGCCATCTCCAGCTGGCTCGACGCCGAGGCTCCCGCCGGCAGCCTTGTTCTCACCCTCGGGGCGGGGGACATCGGACGCCGGGTGCCGGAAATCTGTGACTACCTGGACGAAAGAACCTCGCGGTGAGCCGCTTCGCCGAGCGACGGACCCCGCGGCGTTCCCGGGTGGGGTTGATCTTGAAATTTTTTTCCGGTGCCCTGTTTCTGGCCGCGGCCGGTTTTGGTGTCTGGTGGATCCTTACATCGCCCACTTTCGCCGTGGCGAGGGTCGAGTCCGGCGCCTACCGCTTTACGTCCCGGACGGAACTCGAAGAAGCCTTTTCCGAATTCCTCGGCCGCAACATCTGGACCCTCTCCACCGATGAAATCGCCATCCGCCTGGAAACCCTGCCCTGGGTCCGGGACATGCGGGTAAGACGGTCCCTGCCCAATACCATCGAAGTGGATTTCCGGGAATGGCGCCCGCTGTGGCAGGTGTCGGAAATCAAGGGTGCCCGGTCCGTCGGCATGCGGCCGCTGGTCATGATCGGAGACGGGCGGATTCTGGAGTTCCCCACCCACGTGGTCATGGCCGGACTGCCGGTGCTTGTCGGAGTGCCCGCCGTCCGCGAGGGTGACGACGGGGTTCTGCGGGTGGAAAAAAACCACATGGTTGAAATCATGGAACTGATTTCCGCCATGGAGGATGCGGGGCTCGAATCCGTCAGCCCCGTTGATTTTGTTGTTGCCCGGAATGAAGGATACGCTATCGTCCTGCAAGACAAGCTGGGAATCCTGATGGTTGGCAGGGAGGAATTCTCCGACCGTCTGAACCGCTACATGACCGCCCGTGATTATCTGGATCCCGGTTTGGAGATCGACCTCCGATTCAAGGACAGGTTGACGGTCAAGGAATCTCCGGCCCTCAAGGACTGAAGGCCATTGGAAAAGTTACGAGAATGGAGCCGGCATGAGTCAGGGAAGACTGATTGTCGCTTGTGATTTCGGCACGACCACCTTTCGTGCCCTCGTCACAGAGACCAACGAAAACGGTGAATTGGAAATTCTGGGTTTTGCCCAGGAAAAAGCCGAAGGATTTCAGGACGGGGACTTCGTGGATCTGGGCAAGGGCAGCCGCTGCGTCGCCCGGACCATGCGAAAACTCGAAGCCGATTCCGACATCTACGTCGCGGGCTTCACCTACAATATCTCCGGATCCCATCTCCACAGTGTACGCGCGACGGCCCAGGTCCCCATTGGGCCAGGTCCCCGCCCCATCCGCGAATCGGACCTCGAGGACGCTCGCCAGCGGGCCCGTTCCATGTCCATTCCCTTCGACAACAAGATCCTGGCCGTCACTCCGGTGGAGTACGCGGTTGACCGCGTGCGGGGCATCGTGGATCCGTTGGGTCGGATGGGCAGCCAGTTGGAAATGCAGGCCCACCTGATTACCGGTTCGCGGAGCGTGCTGCACAACCTTGAAAACGCCATCGAAACGGCTAAGTACAAACCCCTCGGTGAAGAAGTGGACATCCTGGCCACCGGCCGGTCCCTGCTGTGTCCGGCGGACCTGGAACAGGGAGTCATCCTGATCGACGTGGGAGGGCTGGGCACCAGTTGGGCCGTCTACCGCAAGGGCGCGATCATCGCCAACGGGATGGTCCCCCTCGGAGGTGAACACCTGACGTCGGATCTGGCCCACGGCCTGCGGATTTCCGCCGAGGATGCCGACCGCATCAAGGTCGAACGCGGAGTCGTTCTGCGCAGCCTGGTGGACGAAGTATCCATTCAGGTCCTTTTCGAAGAGGAACGGCCCGAGGGAACACCGGGTCTGATCGCGGCCATCCTGGAACCCAGGGTGGAGGAAATATTCACCTTCGTGAAAAACGATTTCGGCGACCTGCGCGAATTGGCCGGCCTCGGGGCGGGGGTTGTTTTGACCGGCGGGGGCAGCCTGTGCCAGGGTACCCGTCAGCTATGCGAAGAGGTTTTCGATCTGCCGGTCCAAAGACGCCATTTGCCGGACGGTCTGGTCGGCGCGGAAAGGCTTCCCGAAGGCCAGTGGGCTTCGGTCCTGGGATTGAGCATGTGGGCGGCCCAGGATGCCGAAGGATTTACCGAAAATGAGCCAGGAAACGGGTCTAAGGGAATTTTAAACAAGTTACGTGGTTTTTTTCGGGGTCCCAGTGACGATGACGCCATGGCAGCGGAAGCGTGACCCCTCGGATTTGCGGTAAAATGCCGGAAATCAGGGATAAATGTCAAATCAGGCAAAATAGTGCTTGGCGGCCTCGGATTCATGTGCTAGTTAAGTGGAAGACACATTTTTTGCAGGGTCAGTTGCCCAACTCAAGGAGGAGGCGGGTATCATGATGTTTGAATACGCCGAAGACATTGAACGTTTGGCTGATATCAAGGTGGCGGGAGTCGGCGGAGCCGGCGGAAACGCTGTCGGTCGAATGATAGAAGCAGGTCTGACGGGGGTTGAATTCCTCGCCATCAATACGGACCTGCAAGCTCTCAAGGATTCCCAGGCACACCATTCG
>Ga0164315_10000813_pt1 | contig 22532 bp, 23 predicted proteins | sample GuaBasSedimGuay6_FD_113737 | JGI IMG/M metagenome (GOLD analysis project Ga0164315, IMG submission 113737) | Subseafloor sediment microbial communities from Guaymas Basin, Gulf of California, Mexico - Guay6, Core 4569-2, 0-3 cm | ecosystem: Environmental > Aquatic > Marine > Hydrothermal vents... | reverse complement strand
TTATCCAAATGGCACGCGAGGCAGGAGCGGTTAAAGTGTATATGGCATCAGCGGCTCCCCCTGTAAGATACCAAAATGTATATGGAATTGATATGCCGGCGGTGGCAGAATTTGTGGCAAATTCACTATTCTACCAATCTTATAAGTTAATCAGAGACTCCTTAATAATTCCAAAAAAAATAATTCATCATAATGAGGCAGACGAGAATAATTAATAGTTAACAGTTATTAGTTTAAACAACACTATTAATTTTGGGTCATGACAACAATAAACATATAAAAAGTATGTTAAACTATTGTTATGATTATAAAAAACAAGTATATTAAATATGCAAAGATTTCAGAGGTAAAATTCAGGGAAAAATTGCAATATTTTGCCCTTGATTTAAATGCCTCACAAATCGCTACTTTAACACATTTATCAAGACAAACAATAAATAAATATTTAAAAGCAATAAGAAAAAGAATATTGTATCATAGTCAACTTCAATCTGCCCCTTTAAAGGGGCAGATTGAAGTTGATGAATCATACTTTGGAGCAAGACGAGTAAAAGGTAAGCGAGGACGAGGAGCAAGAGGTAAAACCATAGTATTTGGATTATTAAAAAGAGGTGCATGATATAGCCGTGGCAATTGGGATGGACCCTGATGATGATGATATTTCAAAACTACGATATGGTAAAATCTGTATCTTAGCCGATGCTGATTCAGACGGATTACATATTGCAACTTTATTATGTGCTTTATTCGTAAAACATTTTAATATTTTGGTGCAAAAGGGACATATTTTTGTCGCTATGCCGCCGTTATATCGGATAGATTACGGCAAAAAAGTGCAATATGCTTTAGATGATGATGAAAAAAATTCTATAATGAATAATATCATCAAAAAAAATAAAAATGCCAAGATAAGCACAACTCGTTTTAAGGGATTAGGCGAGATGAACCCTCCGCAATTACGCGAGACGACACTTGCCCCTGATACTCGCCGTTTGGTGCAAATGAACCTTAACGATAAAGAAATAACAACCGAAACCTTAGATATGTTGCTCGCCAAAAAACGAGCCGATGATCGGAAAATATGGTTAGAAGAATCTGGCAATTGTTTGACATTTGAAAATTTATTATGAGACCTTTGCGTAAATCAAGTGCTGTTTAGAGAGGACAGAAAATAGTATATTTTCATAGCAAAAATGAGGAATATGGTAATTCCCTTTGACGAATTTTTGCTATGAAAATGTGCATTTTATGTGTTTTATAAATTGTGCTTGATTTATGCAAAGGTCTCATTTTGTAAAATACTTTTTGACTTTAAAAAAATACTTATGAAAAACACAGAGCAAAAAAATATACACGACAATTTTGAATTAGAAAAAAATTATGATTTTTCCGATGGAATAAGAGGCAGGTTTTACAAACCAAAAAAAATACCTACATCAACAAAAATGTTTACAAACACATTAGAAAAATTTAAACTTAATAATTCGCTTTTTACAGAGGATGAAAAAACTACGGCTATTGAATCTTTTGAGACAAAAAACCGGACAAACGACTCTATTAAAACTTGCAAATATTATAACGAATTTTGGACGGCAAAACAAAGGGCGGCTAACAACATTCACGAGGTATCTTATAGGGGCTGTTTCAAACCACAACTGCCAAACTTTTTCATTAAAAACCTAACCTCACAAGGGGATGTAATTTATGACCCCTTTCTCGGACGTGGCACTACAATACTTGAAGCAGGTTTAATGAATAGGCAGATAATAGGCAACGATATAAATCCATTATCTGTTATATTAAGTGAGCCGAGATTATTGATTCCAGACATTAGAGATTTATCCACAGAGTTAGATAATATACACCTTGATAAAAATAAAAAAGCGGACATAGATATTTCAATGTTTTATCACAAAGACACAGAAGGCGAGCTGGTATCTTTGCGAGAATATATTTTAAATAAAGAAAAAACAGGGCAACTAACAAACATTGACAAATGGATTAGAATGGTAGCAACAAATAGATTAACAGGGCATTCAAAAGGCTTTTTTTCAGTATGGACTATGCCACCTAATCAGGCAGTTTTACCAAACAGACAAATTAAAATAAATCAAAAAATGAAACAGCAACCAGAGTATAGAAATGTCAAAGAGTTAATAAAAAGAAAAACCATAAGCCTAATTAAAAATATATCACCACAACAAAAACAGACCTTAAAGAACATACATAAAACCGCATTTTTTTTAAATCAAGATGCAAGCGACACCAAAAAAATAAAAAATAATTCAGTCTCGCTTACTGTCACCTCCCCTCCGTTTTTAGATGTCGTGCAGTATGAAACGGATAATTGGCTGCGAGGCTGGTTTAATGGATTAGACACCAAAAAAATAGGCAAAAAAATAACCATGGCAAAAACAATTGATAAATGGACGGCGGTTATGCAAAATGTTTTTGATGAATTATATAGGATAACAAAAAAACAAGGATATGTAGCATTTGAGGTAGGCGATGTAAAACAAGGTAAAATTAAGTTAGATGAATATGTTGCTCCATTAGGTTTGAACTCTGGGTTTGATCTCATAGGGATTATAATAAATACTCAAAACTTTACCAAAACCTCAAATTTGTGGGGAGTTAAGAATAATAAAAAAGGCATAAATTCTAATAAAATTGTGTTGTTTCAAAAATGAATAAAAACACATCAGACGAACTCAAAGGAGTAATATCACAAATGTTAAAGCCATTAAAAGGCTTGTCTTTTAGTGCAGTAATTGAAGGTTTATCAGGTTATAAAGCGACAGCTTTTGATGCAAAAAATAAAAAAGATATTCAAGTTTTAGATTTGTTAAAAAAGGTAGCAAAAAAGAGTATGAAAAACATCAATGCAGAGGGTATATTAAGACTACGTCCAAATGAAGTAGGTAACGATATAGAGACTTTTGTAAAAAAATCACTGGATCACTATAGATTGATGGCTCAAACTCCCACAACGAAAACAGGTATAAAAAAATCAACTGGATATCCTGACATTGAATTTATTGATGAATTTAAAAGATTAAATTACTTAGAGTGTAAAACATATAACATTAAAAACATACAAACAACTCATAGAAGTTTTTTCTTATCTCCATCAAGCAACTTTAAAATTACCCAAGATGCTCATCATTTTGGCATATCATTTGAAGTTTATATAAACAAAACAATTAAAAACAAACATTTATTTAAAGTTAAAAGTTGGAAAATATTAGATCTATCGCAATTGGAATTGGATTTAAAATATGAATTCAATTCAAACAATAAAAGTTTGTATGATGAAAAGATTATATTAGCCCAGATGCAATAACATAAATGAACTACATCGGCTCAAAATTAAAATTATCATCTTGGTTGCAACAGGAGATTAAAAAGGTTGCAGGGGATGATCTGTCGCAAAAAGTATTTTGTGATATGTTTGCAGGCACAGGGATTGTCGGTAGAGTTTTTAAAAAAGAGGTTAAACAGGTAATCTCAAATGATTTGGAATTTTATAGTTATGTTTTGAATAAAAACTATATCCAAAACCATAAAAACATAACAGATAAACTTGTTTTTATTGATAAATTAAATAACTTGCCATTGATTGATGATGGCTTTATTTTTAAAAATTATTGTATGGGGAGCGGTAGCGGACGGCAGTATTTTAGTGATGAAAATGGCGAAAAAATAGATAACGTTAGAGCAAAAATAAAACAATGGCAAGATGATAAAAAGATAAATTCAAACTTATATTATTTTTTGCTAACCTCTTTGTTGGAGGCTGCCGATAAGGTGGCTAATACTGCCTCTGTGTATGGGGCATATTTAAAACATCTTAAAAAATCAGCCCAAAAAACAATGGTTTTGTGTTCTGCGGAGTTTTTGGTAAATGATAACTCTCATCAGGTTTTTAATGAGGACAGCAACGATTTAATAAAAAAAATAACAGGTGATATTTTATATCTTGACCCACCATATAATCATCGTCAATATGGAGCAAATTATCATCTGTTAAATACTATTGCCAAATATGATGATTTTATACCATCTGGTAAAACAGGTCTTGATGATTATAATCGCTCAAAATATTGTCAAAAAACACAGGTTAAAAATAGTTTTGAGGATTTAATAAAAAATGCCAACTTTAAACATATATTTTTAAGTTATAATAATGAGGGTTTGATGAGTGAAAATTGTATTAAAAATATCATGCAAAAATATGGCAAATATAATTTGGTCCAAAAAGAATACCAAAGATTCAAGGCCGATAAAGACACTAACAGACAACATAAAGCTGACAAAACTTTTGAGTATTTACACATTTTAAATAAAAAATTATGAATAATAAAATTGAAAGAAGTATTTTCCGTGCTTATGACATTCGCGGAGTCGTGGACGAACATTTAACCGCCGATGCTGTGTATTTAATCGGCAGAGCATTTGCTAAAAAATGTTTTGATGAAAAGATAGAGCAGGTTATAATTGCCCGTGATGGCAGATTATCTGGCAAAAATTTAAGTGCAAGTTTGACAAAAGGCTTGAATGATGGCGGAGTTGATGTCATAGATATAGGCATGCAACCAACTCCAGTGTTATATTTTGCGACTTTTTATTTTAAAACAGGTACAGGGATTATGATTACAGGCTCGCATAATCCACCTGCATATAATGGTTTGAAAATGATGTTAAACGGCAAAACTTTATATGGTGATTTGATAATGGATTTATATCATATAATTTGCCAAAATAATTCTATCGATGGAGCAGGCAAATATAAAGAGCAAGATTTAAAACCAGAATATATCAACAAAATAACCTGTGATATAAAATTATCAAAACCTTTGAAAATTGCTATTGATTGTGGCAATGGAGTCGCCTCTGAAATTGCCCCAGAGTTATTTGAAAAATTAGGTTGTAAAGTTCAAAAATTATTTTGCCAAACCGATGGCAATTTTCCCAACCATCATCCGGATCCCTCCAAACCTGAAAATTTGACTGATTTAATAAAAACCGTCAAAGAGCAGAAATTAGATTTAGGCTTGGCGTTTGATGGTGATGGCGACAGATTGGGAGTTATAGATAGTGGCGGCAACATAATCTGGCCTGATCGGCAGATGATTTTATTTAGCCGTGATGTTATAAAAAACCACCCCAAAGCCAAAATAATTTATGATGTAAAATGTTCGGTTTTATTACCCCAAGAGATAGAAAAAGCAGGTGGGGTTGGCATAATGTCAAAAACAGGACATTCATTTATCAAAAACAAAATGATAGAAACCAAAGCCCTGCTCGGTGGCGAGATGTCAGGGCATATTTTTTTCAAACATCGCTGGTTCGGTTTTGATGATGCTTTATATGCGGGCTCTCGATTATTAGAGATAATATCCGCCCAAGATAAAAATAGCCAGAGTATTTTTGCGAATTTGCCTAATAGTTTCAATAGCCCAGAGATTGTTATAAATTTTAAAAATGAGGGGGACAATTTTAAATTTGTTGATAGGTTTAAAGCCGAATTTAAAGCCGATAATGCTCGCATTACGACAATTGATGGCTTGCGTGCAGACTTTGAAAACAGCTGGGGTTTGTGTCGTGCCTCCAACACCACCCCTGCGATAGTTTTGCGTTTTGAGGCTTTTGATGAAAAGTCCTTGAATGATATTACAGAGCTTTTCAAAGATGTTATAAGAAAAATTGACAAAAACTTAAAGTTGGTTTTTTAACATGATAAATAAAATACAGCTGGGGCAATTTTTTACGACAAATACAGATTATATTTTATCAGGTTTTGAAGATATTGTCAAGAATAAAAATATAACTGATCCATTTGCCGGGAATGGTGATTTATTAAAATGGGCAAATAAACACCAAGCTTGTAGCATAACAGGTTTTGACATTGATGCAACTTTGGCAAGCAACAATATACAATTCAATGACTCCATACTTTATCCTAAAAAATATAAGTTTGTTTTAACGAATCCGCCCTATCTTTATCAAAATAAACTCAGCAACAATAGCTTGTTAAAAAATAGTTGTCATACAGATTTGTATCACTTGTCATTAGAGGCGATAATGGATAGCGATGCTGGTATTGTTATTGTGCCGATTAATTTTTTATCATCACAAAATGCCAAATATATTAGAAATATATTCTTAACAAAGTTTTCAATCATTAAAGTTAATTATTTCACTCATCAGGTTTTTCGTGACACCTCTTATAATGTAATGGTTTTTTATTATCAAAAAAATATCATTCCAACAACTAAAATGCAAGTAGATTTCAATATTTATCCTCAACAAAAGAAACAAAAAATAAATCTTTATAAAAAGTATAATTATCAAGTAGGTGGGGAGTTTTTACAAAAAATTGGCTCATATAAAAACCAACTTAACATTAAAAGATTGGAGCAAAAAGATATGCAAATTGGCAAACATTCTATAAAAATTGCTATCAACCATCTAAACAAAAAAACTATTTTTTTGACACACAAAAAAATCGCAAGCATGATAAAAAATAATATAATTCTATTAAAAGCCATAGATACTGGCAGTAAAACCGGTCAAATTTGCACGGAAGATATTCGCCAACATAATGTGGACGCTCTGGTAAGCAAAAAAACATCACGCAATCAGATTTACCTTTTGTTGCCAAAGTATGTAAGCATCCATGAGCAAGAAATTATGATTAAGCATTTTAATAGAATAATACAACAAAAAAGAGATGAGTTTTTTTCACTATTTATGACAAATTTTAGAGACAATAATCGCAAAAGAATTTCATTTAATTTTGCTTACAAATTATTGAACTATATTTATTTAACCGAAATTAAAATAAAAAATGATTACAAACAACATAAATTATTTTAAAACGTCTATTGAGAATAAAGAGCAAGTATTTGATAGCCGATACTTATTTTTAAATTTAGATAAAGATTTGGAAACTTATAGAGAATACACTAAAAAACTCAAAGAACTTATAATAACCATAAAAGTTTTAAGAAATAAAAAGAAAATAGTAGATGATAGTTTATATTTAGATTTATTTGTTCTGTCTAAAAATATTTTTTCTCAAAAAAGTGAGTTCAATTGTTTTGTCAATGCTTGCGATACTACTTTAAAAATAATTGGAGATAATGTAAAACAATTTAAACAGATTGTTCACCTATATATAGATTGTCGTCCAATTAGTGAACACACCCCATGTGGATGGATACAGGCTTTAATCGATAAAGGTTCATCCAGAGCAAAAGGGCATATAGGAGAAAATAAAATTATTGATATAGCTTTAAATAAAAATTTTAAAGAAGTGTTTACATGGCAAGAGTTGCATGAGGGAATCAATATTATTGCAAAATTCAATACAGCTACCTTTAATTTAAAAAATATCAAAAAAGAATTAAATATAGACTTAGATTTAAAAAATCAAGGAAAATTATTGGATATTATCATCAAAAACAAAAAACAAATAATTTTTATAGAAGCCAAACATCTCAAAGAAACAGGTGGCAGTCAAGATAAACAGCTACATGAACTGATAAATATAATTCAAACACCAACAAATAAAAAAAATATTTTATATGGGGCGTTCTTGGATGGAGTTTTGTCAAACAGGCTTCTAAACATAACTGATAAACAGTTATTAAAACCTGCCACATTAACCAAAGAAGATAAAACAACCAAACAACAAAAAAGTATTGTAACTTCTCTTATGAAAAATACAAACAATTACTGGTTCAATACCGCAGGTTTTCAAAAATTCATCACTGAATTTAAGTCTTAATTTTTTTTGGTGGCATCACCGATTATAAGAATCATATTTTACAAAAAGATTAACAAATTGATTGAATGGCTTGATAATATTCATCAATAATGTGGCGATTATCTTGCATAATTTTATAAGCATTTTGTCCTATTGTTTTAAAAACTTTATTATTCTGTTCGTAGTTTTTGATTATGTTTGTTATATCTGTAATATTACTACATTGAATGATGGCATTTTGGGATTTGAAAAAATTAACATCTTCGGTAAAATTTGCCATATATGGACCACATATAATCGGCTTATTAAAACCCGCCGCCTCGGTAAAGTTTTGTCCTCCTCGGGTTGTTATAAAAGACCCGCCGATTATAATTATTTTGGCATAATGAAACCAATTCGCTAACTCTCCTAAGGTGTCGGCAAGATAAATATGGGTATTTTCGGCAATTTTTTCATTTTTTGAGCGAGTTTTGAGATTGAGATCAAAGTTATTTAATTGGGTCTGGATTGAGTCTGCTCTGTGTGGATAACGAGGCGCTATCAATAATAAATATTTGTGTAAATCAGGATTTTGTTGCCAGATTTTGCCAAGTTGCAACTCCTCATCCTCATGGGTGGAGACAAAAGCGATTACAGGTTTGTTAAATTTTATCTCTGTTAAATTATCTTTTTTGGCGACAAAACCATATTTTAAATTCCCCATAACTTTGGTGTTGTTTTTTGGGCTACCAAGTTTGATAAAGTTTTTTAAATCCTCGTTATTGCGACAAAAAATATAATGACAATTTTGCAGGGAATATTGATAACTTTGTTTGATAATAAAATTTGCATTGATCGTTTTTTTGGATAATCTGCCATTGATATAGATATATTTTATATTTTTACGATTAAGCACGGCACTTAAATTACCCCATATTTCTGTTTCAAAAATGATGCAAATTGTGGGCTGTATTTTTTTGATAAAACTCTCTAACGGACCGATTAAATCTAATGGCAGATAATAACAAACTCCAATATTTTTTAATTTTTGTTGCATCAGATTATATGCCGTAGGGGTATTGCAAGTTAGGATAATGTTATTTTTTTTAGAGAATTTTTGAAGTAATGGCATAAGAGCATTACATTCGCCGACAGAGGCAGCATGAAACCATATATTATGATTATTTTTGGCATATGTTTTAACCCCAAAACCGAATCTTTGTTTAAAATATACAACTCCTCCATTTTTAATAGCAATATAAATTGTCCAAGATAATATTAGTGGAAATAGTAAAATCCACAACAACCTATACAACAAAAGATGTCTTTCAAAAAATAAATTTTGCCATTGAGTTGTATTTTTTTTCATAGATTGTTTATAATTTGCATATTTTTTATTATTGTTATAACAACATGCAACTGCCTTTAAAGTTAAATAAAAATCAAAGTTTTGCGGACTTTTTTATTCCTCAAAATAGCAGTAATAAATTTGTGCTTGACTCTTTGCAAAATATTGAACAATCAACGACCCAAATATTTTATCTTTTTGGAGATAAATTAAGCGGTAAAAGCTTGTTATGTTCATCACTATGTCAGCAATTTACTAATGAAGGCAAAACTGCATTATTGTTTTCAGCCTATGATAACAGATTGCAATTAAAACAATTAGATGCCATTGATTTAATTTGTCTTGAAAATATTGAGGCTTACGACAAAAATAAAATAAAACAACAACAATTATTTGATTTAATAAATCGTATTATAACAAAAAAAACTGCCAAGATTGTTATAAGTTGTCATAAAAAACCAAATCAATTCGTTGATATATTGCCAGATTTAAAGTCGAGGCTTAACTGGGGTTTGCAGTTGCATTTAAAAAATATCAAACCAAACCAGATGAATGATTTTATTAGATTTAAATTAGATAGATTAGGAATTAGGGTGCAAGATGAGGTTCTAACCTATATAAATAACTATTTTTCTCGTGATATAAAAAATATATTAGAGCTGATTAAAAAAATATCCCAAAAAACAATAAATGATAAGAGAACTCTTACAGTGCCATTTTTAAAGTCATTTAGAGATTAAAAACATAACTAATCCACAGACAGCACTTAATTCATGCAAAGGTCTCAATATAAATAGCTACTATAAATAATATTTTTCTTGTTATAATTATTGTTTTTTAACTCTATGACAAAAAATATGAAAAAAACATTTAAAGCGGAAAATATAAACTGCAATAGTTGTGTTAATATTATTAAAAATTCTTTATGGCAAAAGTTTGGAGCTATTGAGGTTGATTTGGATAAAAAACCTGTTGAGGTGACTGTATATATCAAAAATAAAGGACAAGAGAAAAATTTTAAAGAGCAAATGGAATCACTTGGTTTTGCTGTTATTGGGTAAATAGCAAAATCTAAAAAATACGGCAAGACCTAAAAATGAAAAAAATAAATTTAAAGATATCTGGTATGAGTTGCGTCAACTGCTCAAATGCGATTGAAAAATTAAAAAATAGAGTGGACGGCATAGAATCATCCCAGGTGAGCTTTGCTAACAATAGCGGAGATTTTGTTATAGATGAGAGCAAGATACAACATCAAGAACTTATTAAAAAAATAACAGATTTAGGTTTTGGTGTTGAAGAGGACAAACAAGCCTTACAGCAAAACAAACAAAAATCCTCTCAAAAATTATTCAATTCTTTTGCTGTCTCGGCAATTTTTACAATTATTATCTATGGGTTATCTTTTTTGTATCAATCACCCTATAAAATATATATAATTTTTGTTCTGGTTACTTTTATTTTATTTTATTCTGGTAAAAGATTTTATATCCTAGCTTATAAATCCTTAATGCACAAAAATACGGATATGAATGTTTTGGTGGCTATGGGAGTCAGTGTTTCATATATTTATTCAAGTATGACGTTGTTTTTTATGGATTTTTTTCCTGAAAATATGCGTTTTATGTATTTTGAAGGAATAGTAGTAATTATAACTTTTATTTTACTCGGCAGAGTGTTAGAGGATAGATCAAAAAATAAAACCTCTAACTTTTTACAAAAAATGATGAGTGTTACTCCTGATTATGCTCATATTTTAACAGAGAAAAATAATTACCTAGAAATTAAAACATCGAACTTAAAAATAAACGATAAATTGCTTATTAAAAGTGGACAAACAATTGTATCAGATGCAACCATTTATGATGGCTCAACTCAAATTGATGAATCCACCCTAACAGGTGAGGCTATGAGTGTGTATGCCACAGTAGGTTCAAAAATAAAAGCAGGAACTATAAATCTACTAAACCCCATCAAAGTTGTAGTTAATACTCTGCCAACTGATACAACTCTGGCAAAAATCATCAAGCTCTTAGAGCAAGCCCAAAGCAAAAAAATGCCGATTGCTCGCTTAGCGGATAAAATTGCTAATATATTTGTGCCAACTGTGATAATTATTGCAACTCTATCTGCTTTAATTTGGATGATTTTTGCGCAAAACTATATGATGGCGATTCTTTCATTTGTTAGTGTTTTAATTATCTCTTGTCCTTGTGCCATAGGTCTTGCGACTCCTATTGCTATTGTATCTGGAATATCAAACGCTGCTAAATCAGGAATTTTGATAAAAAATCCTGCCAGCATTGAAAATATTAAAAACATAAAATATGCAGTTTTTGATAAAACAGGAACAATTACTCGGGCTTTGATAAGAGTTAATCGGGCAATATATGAAAATGAAGATTTGCAATTTATCTATGCTTTGCAATCTGTCAGTGAGCATCCAATATCCTATGCGATTTGTCAATTTTGCCTTGATAAAAACATAAAAAATACTTGCCAAGTGTCTGCGAATAAAACCATAGTAGGCAAGGGCATAAGTGGAATTATTGATAACAAAAAAATTACCATAGGAAACCTGTTACTTATCACAGAGAGTAAAATACAGATTGACAAAAAATATCAAGATTTTTATGAAAAACAAACAAAAATAGGGCAAAGTGTTATTTTTGTAGGAGTGGATAAAAATACGGTGGCAGTTTTTTCTTTGGGAGATTCTTTAAAAGATGATGCTGTAAAACTTATCAACGACTTCAAAAAAAATAACATAACAACTATTATGCTAAGTGGAGATAATGAAAGAACTTGTAAATTTGTGGCAGACAAAATTGGTATTGACAAATATTATGGCGAATTATTGCCGGCTGAAAAATATGAAAAAATCAAGCAACTACAAAAAAATGGTAAGTTGATGTTTGTAGGAGACGGTATAAACGATGCTTTGTCAATAAAACAGGCAGATATAGGAGTAGCTTTTCATGCGGGGTCTGATATAAGCTCTGATGCAGGTGATATTGTGCTTATGAATAACGATTTATCAACAATCTATGCTGCCTTTAAAATTTCAAAACTCACTATGAAAACAATCAAACAAAATCTTTTTTGGGCTTTTTTTTATAACATTATATCCATACCCATAGCCGCAGGATTGTTATATCCATTCACTGGTCTTACATTAAAACCTGCTATTGCAGCTATTGCTATGAGTTTTAGTTCGGTAAGTGTAGTTTTAAATTCACTAAGAATCAGATTGTCATGAACGATATATCAATTGTAAGTTTGTCAATTATGTTAATACCGTTTTTATCCGTAATAGGTATACAATTTTTATGGGGAACTGATTACAAAAAAAGTTTATATGCACTACTAAGAATGATAACTCAATTAATATTGGTAGGTTATATTTTAATGTTTTTGTTTGGTTTGCAGCACAGTTATGAGGTCTTAGTTGTTTTGTTGTTGATGTTATTTATCGCCAGCTGGATATCACTTAACTATAATCCGGTAATTCGTCGAATATTGCTGTTTAAAAGTTTTATAGCATTAGTTGTCGGTAGCGGTATCACCATAGTAATTATTTTTACTTTTGTATTGGATCTTGATCCTTGGTATCAGCCTCGATACACAATCCCATTGTCTGGGATGATTTTTGCCAATTCAATGAGTGCTATATCGCTGGCATCAGATAGATTTTTCAGTGATATAAAAAATAATCTATCCTATATTAAGGCTCGTAATAATGCCTATAAAGCCTCTTTAATACCTATTACAAATTCATTTTTTGCCGTGGGTTTAGTATCTATCCCTGGAATGATGAGCGGTGCTGTTTTATCAGGGTCAGATCCACTTGTTGCCGCTCGGTATCAAATTTTGGTAATGCTGATGTTGTTTTCATCCTCGGGATTATCAGTGGCATTTTTTTTGAACTCAATTAGAGGGATAAAAATAGATTAGTTGTGTCACCGAGCAGTAAAATAAAAATCAAGTTTATAACGATAAAAAACCAGTTGGCATACTTTTCTCTGTTTTTGTTTTTATGCGATTTTAAAATGTAATTTATAAATTGACGGATTAGAAACATATAAAGAATAATGTAGGTGGCAGGAATTATATGACGATAAAATGGATAGGAAAAAAAATTATAATTATTTATGAAGGTCGTGCCGATTAGGTTGATAATTTCATGTGTTTGCAATATGCCAAAAATTGAATTTATCACCATCCATTTTATGGCATCAATCCCAAAAATAACCAAATAAAAAATAATATAAACTAAAATAGCGATACCACCGTGCATAAGGGCAAATAAATATGGCGAATCTGTTGCGTAGGCTAAGGCAAAACCAGATCCTCCAAACATCAACATATGCACCAAAAAAAATATGAATACAAAAAAACCCGCTTTTGATTTCATAATTGTGCCTGATTGAATTGATTTTGAGATGGAGTTTTTGCCGATTGTTATTTTTCTATCGCTTCCTGTTTTAGTTTTAAAATTGAAAATAAATTTTTTCATATTGCCGTTTAATTTAAACATTGAACCTAAAATGACAGACATCACCATCTTGCATCACATAGGTTTTGCCCTCAAGATGCCATACTCCTGCCTCGCGGGCACCCGTCTCGCCGTTATTATCAATAAAATCTTCATAATGGATAACTTCTGCTCGGATAAAGCCTTTTTCAAAATCTGTGTGGATGACACCTGCGGCGGCAGGAGCACAGGCTCCGATTAATGCTGTCCATGCCCTTGCCTCTTGTGGGCCTGCGGTAAAAAAAGTTTGCAATTTTAATAATTTATACCCTGCTTTTATGACTTGATTTAAGCCTGATTCTTTGATGCCAAGCTCATCTAAAAATTCTTGCAAATCATTACCTGATAGATCAATTAGATCTGCTTCGGCATTGGCACAAATTGGCACAACCTGTGCTTTTTCAGCTTGGGCTAATTTTTGCACTTGCTCCAAAAGTGGATTATTATTTAAACCGTCTTCTGCGACATTTGCTATATACATTACAGGTTTGCAACTTAGTAAAAATAATCCTTGAATATGCTCAACACTATTTTCATCCAAATCAAATGTGCGGACAGGTTTATTGTTATCTAAGTGGTTTGCTATTTGTTGCAGAGTATTTAATCTTGCTATGGCCTGCTTGTCGCCACTTTTGGCAAGTTTTTGGGTTTTAAAAATTGCCTTATCAACGGTCTCTAAGTCTGCTAATAATAACTCGGTATTGATTGTATCTATGTCGGACAATGGATCAATTTTATTATTGACATGAATGATATTGTCATCAACAAAGCAACGAACAACATGAGCTATTGCATCTGTTTCACGGATATTGGATAAAAATTTATTGCCTAATCCTTCACCCTTGGAGGCACCTGCGACCAGGCCTGCGATATCGACAAATTCCATAGTGGTGGGAATTATTTTTTTAGACTGACTTATTTTTGCAATTCTTTCTAACCTCTCATCTGGAATTTCAACAATTCCTATGTTAGGATCAATCGTGCAAAATGGATAATTTTCCGCTGCTATGTCATTTTTTGTAAGAGTTTTGAATATTGTAGATTTGCCAACATTTGGCAAACCTACGATTCCGCATTTAAATCCCATACTATTTTCTCCTTTTTCTTTCTTGAGACCTTTGCATAATTCAAGTGCGGTTTAGAATAATAAGAAAATAGTGCATATTTTATTAAAAAAAGAGGAAAATAGCTTGCTATTTGACGAATTTTTTAATAAAATAGGTGCATTTTATTGTTGTTATAAACTGTGCTTGAATTATGCAAAGGTCTCTTCTTATTTTATATGTGACCAAACAGGCTCACGAACATCACCGATACTGAGGCTTAATCTTTGGCGCATTCTGCCATCCTCTGATACGGCTCCTAATACGCCCTTATAACCTTTGGAGGCAGCATAGATTATCATGGTGCCATTTGGTGAGAAAGATGGAGATTCGTCCATAGGACCAGGAGTCAATATTCTAATATTATCATTTGAAAGATCCATAACTGCTACTCTGAATTTACGATTAGAACGGGTTACGAATGTCATTTTTTTGCCATCAGGAGATATATTGGGGCTCGCATTATAACCTCCTTCAAATGTTTTACGGATTGCCCTGCCACCTGAGACAAACATCTCATAGATCTGTGGTCCGCCACTTCTATCTGATGTAAACATAATGCTTTTTCCATCTGGCATCCAAACAGGTTCGGTATCAATGCTCAAAGACTTTGTTATCTGTTTTAATTTTTTTGTTCCCAAATTTAACAGATAAATATCAGGATTCCCCTTAAATGATAGAGTTAAAACTAATTTTGTGCCATCAGGAGATAATTCAGGAGCGCCGTTTATGCCACGATATGAGGCAAGTTTTTGGCGAGCTCCTGTGGCAAGAGTTTGCTTGAATATATTTGCTTTGCGTCCTAAAAATGAGACATATACTAAACTTCTGCCATCGTGTGACCATGATGGCGACATAAGAGGAAATTTTGATGTCAGGATGCTTTTTGGGTTATGTCCATCTGATTCAGCCACCTGTAATGAATATATTTTTTTCCCTGATTTTGTTTTTTGGGCTGATACATAAGCAATTTTTGCTGAAAATGAACCATCAATGCCAGTTATTTTTTTGAATATTATATCTGATAAATTATGCACCGTCATTCTTAATTTTTTTTGATTACTTTTGACACTATAACTCATCATTTTCTTTTTTTTAAAAACATCATACAAAACAAAAGATAACTTGTAGTTACCGGGGCTTATATTTTTAATATTTCCTTTTACGAGGTAATCTTTTTCTTTTTGTTGTAAGAAATCAAAATCTATGGATCCGCTACTTGTGGCATCTTTATAGCTTTTTTTTGAAGGGGTAAATTTTCCAGACCTCAATAAATCTAATTTAATTATTTTGGCAACATTTAAAGGGGAATCTGATGCTCCACTATAACTAAAAGATGGGATAATTATAGGTATAGCACCTTTGACTCCTTGGGTAATTTCGATATGTAGAACACTATAGGTATTAGATACAATTAGTGATAAAAATACAACATAAAATATTTTTTTAAGTAAGATTTTCATATATGGGTTCCTATGGTTGTGGTTTAAAAGTAAAACGAATTTCAGGGTCAAATAACGACTGTTTTTTAGGCAATGGCAATGGTGATGCTTTTAAAATTGCCTGCTCAACGGAGCGGATAAAAATATCATCTGCATTGCATTGGATAATTTCAATATCCTGCACATCGCCTGATGGCAGTTGAGTCACCATAACCTCACAAAAAGAATCGGGACTCATATTAGCAGGCTGCAACCATCTTCTTTGCACCTGTTGAGTAATGGATGTTTTATATTGATGTTTTAATAATTCCATTTTTCTGTTTTGTGCTCTTGTTCTGGTAGGTTTTTCATTATTCTCCTGCTTCTCTTCCTTGGCAATTTTCTTTTGTAATTCTTTTTTGGCTCTATTTTGTTCTCTTTTTTTCTTTCTTTTTGCTCTATCTTTTTTTCTTTTTTTTGCTTTTTCTTTCTTTTTATCCTGCTTCTCTTTTATCTTCTTTTTCTTTTCTTTTTCTTTGCTTTCTTTTAGTTTGAACTCCTCCTTCTTTTTTTTTGCTTTTGCTTTATTCTCTTGTATTTCAATCATTTTCTTTTTTAATGCAATCTCTTCTTTTTCTTTATTCTCTTGAGCTAATTTTTCTCGGACTTTTTGTTGCACTTCATTAGGTGTTGGTGATTTTTTTTTAGGAGCTCTTGTTTTCTTTTCCTTGTATTTTTTTTTTAATTGTTTTGACGACACCATTTTAACCTTAATTGTTTGCAAGCTTGTTAATTTTGGCGGTGGTTTGTTGAACGATATTCCAAAAATTATTATTCCCAAAACAATAATATGCCCTATTACCGAGATTATAATTGCTTTATATTCTAACCAATTATCTCTTAACATTTGATAGTGGCTCTGTCACCATGCTTACATTTTGAACTCCGGATAACTGTAAAACAACCATAGCTTTGACAACATCACCATAGGGTAGATTTTCATCTGCTCTGATATATACGGCTGCTGCTGGTTTTTTGCTCAACAAATTTTTAACACTTAAAATTAAATCCCTTTTGGAGAGGTATTTATTTTTTTTGCCACCTTGGTTTATGCTATAACGACCCATAACATCTATGGTTAAAACTATGGGTGGGGTTTTAATTGGGTTTAGTGATTCTGCATTGGTATTAGGTAAGTCAACCTCGATACCAGTTTTTAACATGGGAGCCGTAATCATAAATATAATCAACAAAACCAACATCACATCTATGTATGGCACGACATTTATCTCTGCTTGTAGTTTGCGTTTTTTCATTCTATTGTTGGTCTTTATATTTTTTCACGATTAGATTATGGTTTTAATTATGAAATGTTATCAATTTGTTTTAAACTTAACTGACGGTTTAAAATATTCGTAAATTCTTCACTAAAATTTTCATATCTGCTAATTAAATTATCTGCGGAACTACTAAAACGATTATAGGCTATAACTGCAGGAATAGCGGCAAAAAGCCCCATGGCAGTTGCGATTAAAGCCTCGGCGATTCCAGGGGCAACCATAGAGATTGTAGCACCTGTATTCGCACTTAAAGCTTTAAAAGAGTTCATAATTCCCCAGACTGTGCCGAATAATCCGATATAAGGGCTTACCGAGGCGACAGTTGCCAAGAACGGTAGAGTGTGTTCTACATTTGAGCTTTCACGAGACAGGGCGATTCTCATCGCTCGTTGTGTGCCCTCAATTATATAGTCATAACTTGAATTTTGATTTTTAAGCTTGCTAAATTCGCTAAAACCTGCGGCGAATATTTTCTCTAAACCAAAAGCTGATCTTTTACGAGATTGTAAATTTTGGAATAAAATAGTAACATTGCCACCTGACCAAAATGAATCCTCAAAATGATTGGCAATTTTTTTAGATCTGCTAAGATAGCGCCATTTTTGAAAAACGAAAGCCCATGATATGATTGACATAAACAACAACAATAACATTACCATCTGCACCAATAAACTGGCATTCAAAATCAACTCCATAATTGAGGTGTTGTCAGGGGTACTAAAATTTTTAATAATGTCGTTCAAAATATAATCTCCGTTAAAAAGGATTTACTGAGTCAAGAAATTTATGCTGGATAAAAAATTTATCTTGCAATAATTCTCCAAGTTTCATTATGCCATATTTTTCGCTGTTATGATGCCCCATGCTGATAAAATTAGTCTCGCTTTCATTTGCAAGATAATAATTATTCTCACTATGTTCGCCACTTATAAAAATATCTAAATTCAAATCGATAGCCTGTTGCATAAAATTTTGCCCAGCTCCTGTGCACAGACCAACGGTTTTAATTTTTTTATCACTATCTCCTACATAGATGCTGTGAGTTTTAAATGTGTCATCAATAAATTTGTTAAATTCTGGCATACTTATCTCTTTTTCAAACTCTCCATAATAAAAACCGCCTTTATTTTTATGCCGGATATTAACAAGATTTAATGTTTTTGCTAACCTAATATTATTACCTATTAAAGGATGAATGTCAAGAGGTAAATGATATGTTAATAAATTTATATTATTTTCTAATAATAATTTTATTCGTGTCCGCTTGATTCCAGTAATTTGTGGGGCTTCATTTTTCCAAAAAAAACCATGATGAGTTAAGATTGTCTGTGCTTTCTCCTCGATGGCTTGTAAGATTATATTTGCTGAAACTGAAACAGCGGTAATAATTTTTGTGGTATTAGGTGAGCCTTGGATTTGTAAGCCATTAGGGCAATAGTCGTCAATATTATCTATGTTTAAATAATCATTACAAAAATTGACAATCTGTGTGGTTTGTATATCGCCCATATTAGGATAAATAATGGTGGGTCGTGGGAGATTCGAACTCCCGACCAATGGATTAAAAATCCACTGCTCTACCGACTGAGCTAACGACCCTTGAAAAAATGGCATATAATACAACAAAATAAAATAAAAAACAAAGTTTTTAATTATTTTTTTATAATTTTAATTATTTTTTGTGTTATTATGATACCTCTATTCTAATTGTTCAAAAATAATATGAACTCATATGATACCTCAATTCGTCGATTATTGTTATTACAACAAATTCCTCGTCATCCGCACAACATAACAGTCAAAGAAATTTGTGAGAATTTTGATAGTGACGACAGACCTACCAATGCTCGCACAATCCAAAGAGATTTAATCCAATTATCAGTGAAATTCCCTCTTATTAATGACAAGATACAAACAACTAATTATTGGAGTTGGAGGGCAGATTCTGAAATTATTGATATTCCATCAATGAGTCCTAAAACCGCTCTGTCGTTTTATTTATCCGAGATTTATTTATACCAGATGATGCCACCTGCGGTTATCAATGCTTTGCAACCGCATTTTAACAAAGCCAAACAGGTTTTAAAAGATAATAAAAATATGGGAATATGGCGAGATAAAATTGCTATTTTGCCCGAGGGGATGCCGCTACAAACACCAGATTTAAAAGATGAGATAATTGAACCAATTTATAATGCCCTATTGCAACAAAAAACAATCTCAGCCCTATACCAAAAAAGAGGAGACGACACACCAACAGAATATCAACAAATCAATCCGCAAGCTTTGGTGTTTCGCAACCGGATAATTTATCTATTAGCCACGGTTAAAAATTATAAAAATATAGTTCAATTTGTTTTGCATCGATTTACCAAAACCACTTTGCAAAATCAAAAAATCCAAAAGTCAGATTTTAACTTGCATAATTATATTCAAGAGGGACATTTTGATTTTATTGAAGGCGATGACTTTGAAATTGAATTGCTTTTTACCAAAGGTGCTGCCAATCATTTATATGAAACGCCACTGAACGACACCCAAAAATTAGCAAAACAATCAGACGGCAGAGTTAAACTTACTGCCACAGTGCATAACAGTTCGCAACTGCGATGGTATATCAGAGGCTTCGCCCATCAAGTAGAGGTCATAAACCCCCAATCTTTACGCGATGAATTTAAAAACCAAACCGCAAAAATGCAAAGATTATATGGATTATAGAAAATCTGCGTTTGTTTTATGAAAATCCTTCACATAACAAATCTACATTTTAACAAAAAATGGTTTCAATGGATAAAGAAAACAACAAACAATGTAAAAAAATATGATTCATTGGGCGAATGATAAATTTTGACATCAATATAATCGCCTGCTGAACAAAAAACCCGTCATAACGAGGCAGACGGAGAAAAAAGAGGAACTGGTGCAATCAACTGCCGTGGTTATCTCTTTGGGTTTCCGTTATCCCTCAAGAGATTGCCACGGCGGTTTAAATACTTGATATTACATCATTTTTCCGTCCGCCTGTGCCATGACGAGATTTCTTTTTGAGTTTGTTTTAGCCCTGTAAAAATAGTTATTTCACAGTCTCATGAAAGTGGAACGAGTTACATATTTCTTTTTTGAGATAGTTTAAAAATTCTTTTTCTAATTCGCTTCGTCTTAAATGTCCCGGATGATATGTTCTGTATGCAATAAAATTCTGATTATCCTTAAAAACTATTTTTGCAATTTGCTTTGTTTCTCTGTTTATAACTTGAAGCACATCAAAACCTCCGAATGCTTTTTTAATGTATTTGTCATAATCTGGACCAGTAAAAAAAATTACAACATCTGGTGTTAATATTTTTAATTCCTCTCGTAAAACGACTTCAAACCAATTTTGCTGCCAATCAATTATTTCTCTTGGTGGTTCACCAGAGTTATCATATTTTCCAATTTTGATTATGTTGTTCCAAATACAACTCACATGCTCCATGCCTAATGTTTTTTGAAACTCATTAAACACTTGCATTAAAGGACCTCTATTTGAAAATTTACTTTCTTTGTCAATCCAAAATCTCTTATACCTGTCCATTGCTTTTTGTGGATTATTGTTAAGATCTTCTTGCCATCCGTTTGTCTCTTTTCCAAAAAGCATAACTTTGACTTTTCTTTCGTAACCATCTGGTATTGACAGCAAAAAAGGATGTGCGGGTTGAACATCAAACTTTGATGATGGAGATAATTCATTTATAGCATCCTCATATATTTTTAATAGTTTTTTATTTATTTTGTCGCTCATTTTTTCTCCTGCAAAAATTATCAATTATACCTTATCGTTTTTTTTACAAATAAAAATTTTACTCAAAACAATAATTTTTTATAACCATATTTTATCAAATCAGTTGTTCGTATCTTGCCATCTGATAAAATTTTTATCATGGACACACTTTGTTTATTTAATGCTATTTATCAAACTTTTCAACTTATGACTTTTTGTCATTATAAACCGTAACAGATACCACTTGTTGCAGTTTATTTATCTGTTTATCAATCTTGGTTATATTGTTAAAAGTAATGCTTTTTAAGTTGCTAAAATAGTGAGGATTTTTGGATAATGTTATTATATCCTTTAAAGGACTTTGATCAATTTGCAAAAATTTCAATTTGTCAAGTTTGGCAAAACCTGCTGACAAAACATCAATCTGATTGCCCTCTACATGTAAAACTTGTAAGTTAGATAAATTATGGATATTTTGTGGTAAATTTTTTAATTGACAATTTGATAAATCCAACTCTTCCATTTTTTCGTCATAATAATCTGTGGTTATTTTTGTCAATGGGTTATTATCTAATCTTATCTGGGAATAGTTAGAATCTGGAATTAGATGCCATTTTTTGAGATTATTATGACTTAAATTTAATCGGCAAATATTGATTTGATTGATAATATCCAAACAAAATTCGTCCAAATTATTGTTTGCCAAATCCAAACTTGTAAGGTTTTTTATGTTTTTAAAATTTATAGGCAGTTGGGTTAAATTTGAATTTTTTAATGACAACTCTTCAAGTTTAATAAGTTTGCTTATAACTTCAATATTTTTACAATTTTTATCAAGCTCTAAATCAATATGAAATAAATTAGGCAATAACATTATCTCATCTGGAACATATGAAACTTTTGTAATAGCCACATCTGTATAAACTGAATGGACTATCTCTGTAATGCTTGCAACTTCATTTATATTTTTAAGTTTAATATCTGGATAACCGATAAACAAGTTATGTTGTTGTATCCAGTTAAAAATCTTTTCTTGCCATTTTGGATATTTTTTGTTGGTGGGTTTTGCGTTCATAAAAATAGAATAAAATAAAACTGCTATTATAAATATTCTATCCGTCACCTATTGTCGTATATATTTTTGTATAATACCAGGCGGATCCCCATCATAAGTGCAACACTCCAATAGGTTAAAAGGATATAATAAATCACTTTTTAACCTATCAAAATTAAGGAGTGATTATATGAAACAATATATCCAGTTAACCTGTGAGGA
>Ga0164315_10000812_pt1 | contig 22552 bp, 20 predicted proteins | sample GuaBasSedimGuay6_FD_113737 | JGI IMG/M metagenome (GOLD analysis project Ga0164315, IMG submission 113737) | Subseafloor sediment microbial communities from Guaymas Basin, Gulf of California, Mexico - Guay6, Core 4569-2, 0-3 cm | ecosystem: Environmental > Aquatic > Marine > Hydrothermal vents... | reverse complement strand
GTCGGTGCCACCGTATTCTTCTTCGACAGTCATACCGAGCAAGCCCATAGCGCCGAATTGTTCCCACAGTTCAGCTGGGAAGTTATTGTCTATATCGATTTGCTCGGCGCGGGGTGCGATCTCGCCCTGGGCAAACTGATAGACGGCATCGCGCAACATATCGATGTCCTGACCAAGATCAAAGTTCATGCTTTTAAAAGAGCTGTGCATCTGATTTCTCTACTAGTGATTTGGAAACTTCTGTAGCCACAAAATCTATAGCCAGAAAGGTGGTCTATTAGCAGTCGTTGAGGGCAAGGGGCCGGAATATATCGGACGCAGGAACAAACATCAATTTGATATAGCTTATGCGAAAAACTCTAAACGACTATCTCGCTTCACCAGTCTGCTAATAAAGCACTGGAAATTCAATTTTGGGAGTGGGGTTTAACAGGGCAATTGAACAGGTAATTCAACAGTTGCCGAAGCCGCTTATTTCTTTCAAAATGCGGCAGCTTGTCATAAAGGTGTAGCCTGGCGTCTGGGAGTGAATTTCGGCGTTTGTAACAGGTTAGCCCACGCATATCACTGGCTCGATTTACCGGCCGACAATTTACTGGACAAACTATGTCAATGCAAAGCTACAAATGTGGAGTGGCCAGAGACCCACTGATCTATAACACTATCGGCAATCAGTTTGATGAGGTGGTGAGTCGCTTCCCTGATAGTGAGGCACTGGTGGTTCCTCATCAGAATATCCGCTGGAGTTATAAAGAGTATCGGGCGCAGGTTGATCGCCTGGCCACTGGTCTGTTAGCGCTGGGCATAGAACCCGGTGATCGCGTGGGTATCTGGGCGCCCAATTGCTACGAATGGTGCCTCACTCAATTTGCCACAGCGAAGATAGGGGCCATACTGGTCTGTATTAATCCCGCCTATCGTTTATATGAGCTTGAATACGCGCTCAATAAAGTCAAATGCCGAGCTATTGTTAGCGCAGAGGCTTTTAAGACCAGTTTTTATTTAGAGATGCTGCAGACTCTGGCTCCAGAACTGGCTGACTGCGAACCCGGCAAGTTAAAATCCGCAAAACTTCCCCATCTTGAAATAGTTATCCGTCTTGGCGAGGAAAAAACCGCCGGCATGTTTAACTTTGGCGATGTCTGCGCAATGGGTGGTGAGGGCGAAATTGCCAGAGTTCAGGAACTGGCGGGTCTGTTGTCACCGGATGATCCCATCAATATCCAGTTTACCAGTGGTACTACAGGCAACCCGAAAGGCGCCACGCTGAGTCATTGCAATGTGCTTAATAATGGCCAGGTAAACGGAGATGTTATGCAGCTCACCGAGAACGACAGGGTGTGTATCCCGGTGCCGCTATACCACTGTTTTGGCATGGTGATTGGGAGTCTCGGTTGCATGACCCACGCCTCGGCAGCGATCTTTCCCGGAGAAGCTTTTGAACCGCTGACCACCTTGCAGGTTCTGTCAGATGAACGATGCACGACCTTACATGGCGTGCCCACGATGTTTATCGCGATGCTCGATCACCCTCAATTTGATACGTTCAGCTTTGACCACTTGCGTACCGGTATTATGGCCGGCGCACCGTGTCCGGTCGAGGTGATGAAGCAAGTGATCGACAAGATGAATATGGAACAGATTTTAATTGCTTATGGGCAGACAGAGTTAAGTCCCGTTAGCCATATTACCGAGCCTCACGACCCCCTTGATAAGAGAGTGGGCACAGTCGGTAAACCCTGCCCCCATTTAGAGACAAAAATTGTCGATGAAAACAACCGTGTTGTCGCTCTTGGCGAAAAAGGTGAGATTTGTACACGAGGCTACGCAGTGATGCAGGGTTACTGGGATGACGAAGAGAAAACTGCAGAAACCATCGATTCAGGTGGGTGGCTGCATTCCGGGGATATAGGGGTGATGGACGATGAAGGCTATGTCCAGGTCACCGGGCGTATTAAAGATATGGTGATTCGTGGCGGCGAAAATATCTATCCCCGTGAGGTGGAGGAGTTTTTATATACGCACCCTGGAATTCAGGAAGTTCAGGTGATCGGGGTACCCGATAAACGCCTCGGTGAACAGGTCTGTGCGTGGATAAAATGCCAGGACAGCGTTACGCTTAGCGAAGACGACATCCGCGCTTACTGCAAAGGTCAGATTACCCACTTCAAAGTCCCCCATTACATACGCTTTGTGGATGATTACCCCATGACAGTGACTGGTAAAATCATGAAATTTAAAATGCGTGAAACCATGATTGAGGAATTGGGGCCTGGCGAGTTAGGTCATCAGGATTAGTCGATTAGGTTAAACACTAGAAGTCCGAATGTTCGGACAAAATAGCAGAGGAGAAGATTGTGGATTTAGCGGGCAAAGTAGCTGTTGTAACAGGTGGTGCTTCTGGACTGGGCAAGGCGACAACCGAAATTTTGGCGAGTCGTGGAGCTAATGTGGCGATTTTTGATTTAAATGCTGAAGCAGGAGCGGAAGTTGTTAAGGCTTTGGGTGACGATAACGCCGGGTTTTGGTCTGTTGATGTAGCTTCCGCTGAGTCGGTAGAAAAGGCAGTTACGGCGGTCGTGGAAAAATTTGGCCGCATCGATGTGCTGATCAATTGCGCGGGTATTGGCCCGGCGCAAAAAATTCTCAACCGTGAAGATGAACCGATGCCCCTGGAAGATTTCGCCATGCTCATTGGTATTAACCTCACCGGTAGTTTCAATGCTGCGCGCTGTTGTGCTGCGGTGATGGCAAAAAACGAACTGGTCAATGGTGAGCGTGGGGTAATTATCCACACCGCTTCGGTTGCTGCCTATGAGGGTCAGGTTGGGCAATGTGCCTATTCCGCAAGTAAGGGGGGGATCGTTGGTATGACTTTACCCATGGCACGGGATCTGGCCAAGCTGGGGATACGGGTGAATACCATCGCACCGGGAATTATGGGAACGCCCTTGCTACGGGGCATGCCGGATAATGTGCAGCAGTCTTTAGCGGCCAGCGTGCCGAATCCCAGTCGGCTCGGCGAGCCTGATGAGTACGGAAGCCTGGCTGCTCATATTGTCGAGAACGGTTATATCAATGGTGAGACGATCCGCATTGATGGTGCAATCAGGATGCAGCCTCGCTAGGTCTTGTGTGATTACCTGAAGAGGGCGCTGCTAACTCGGGTAACAGGCTATGTAAGTAAGTCAGTTGCCCGGTTAGTGTCGTTTGCTGCTCTGTTGCCAGGGACATAAATAACATTTGGTCAGCGGCGTTTGGCAAAGGTTCGCAATTAAATACACTCTTGTGGGCCGCATCGTCCAGTAGTGAAGCCTGTATTAGCAATTGCCATGAATCAGCCAGAGCCGTAGTTTTAACCAGTTTTTGCAGAGCCAGTTCCTGCTGATGATCCTGTGAGAACCGGGTTTCGCTGGTCTGTGTGCCGGTTTCACCGAGAGCTCCGCAAAGGCGGAGTTCTGCGCCAGCCCGCGGGGCGCTTGCTTTAAGGATTTCTGTTATCGCGAGATAGCTGCTGATAGCGCGTAACAGTGCGTTACTGATGTTTCCATTGCTATAAAAACGAAGATGTATGCAGTGCTGTGATCCGGCCAGTCGCGCTGCGTCATAGAGTTTGGCCGCGCAGTCTGTGACAGCATCAAAGTTTGTCAATAAGCGCCGGTAATTTTCCTGGCTAAGCTGGGCCTGTAAGCGCTCAATATTTTCACACCGTATCGTTAACGTGAGTGAAAGGATTTCCTCATCATCGTTTACGCAGCTTTCTGGTTTGGTAAGTAAAGGTTTGATGAGCAAAGGTTTAATGTTGGCTTCCAGCTGGCCGATTTCATCATTGCTAATTTCATCGTTGCCAATGGACTTCGAATGCGTGGGTAAGCCAGAAATAATACGTACCAGGCGCTTTGATATACGCCTGCCGACAAAGTGAAGGCCAATGCACAGTATGCTGCTCAACAGTAACCAGGCGTACAGTGTTGACCAGAACAGAACGAGTAAATCACTTTTAATCGTGGCGGAGTCTATGGTGAGCCGTGCCTGCCCGGCAGTGGAATTTTCCAGGGTAATTTGATGGGCATATACGCTAGCCCTGTTGCCTTCACGGTATTGCTTGCTGGCACCCTGTACCTGGAGTTTGTCTTCAGTGTTGTACACTGCCGCGTGCAGGACTGCGTCGGTATTGCGAACCAGGTCGTTAACCACAAATTGCAGGCTTATGGTGTCGTTATGCAATAGCGGTTGGCGAACCTGATCGGCCAGTTGTGTAACCAGTGCCTGGCCTAGCTTGTCACTTTGTTGTTGACCAAGTCCGTCTAGATAAAACCACAGAGCAGGTAATAGAAACAAACCGACAACCAGAGAGAAACCTGCCGCTGGGAGCATTAATTTATGTTGGACACCAGCGGAGGAATAACTATTTATCAGCGGCTTGATCACAATTCTATATTAGCAGTCGCTCCACTATAATGGCCAGTCATAGCGTCAGGTATATGCTTCTGTGAAAGAGATATTACTTATCAATGTAGCGGGTAAAGACAAGCCGGGTATTACCACGGCCGTTGCATCGGTATTGGCGGAGTATGAAGTCAATATTCTGGATATTGGCCAGTCGATTATTCATAACAATCTAAGCCTGGGTATCCTCGCTGAAGTGCCCCAAAAGCATGAGGCAGCGCCGGTATTGAAAGATGTGTTGTTTCGTCTGCATGAGCTTGATGTGCAGGTGAAATTTGAACCGGTTAGCGAAGAGAGCTATGCCCGGTGGGTAGGCCAGCAGGGTAAACCGCGACATATTGTCACTTTGTTAGCGCGCCGGATTACTGCCGAACACATTGCCAGGGTAACTGACGTTACCGCGATGCAGGATTTAAACATAGACCAGGTCTCCAGGCTTTCGGGACGCGTACCGCTTGGTGATATAAGTAATGAGGGCAAGGCTTGCGTAGAGTTTTCAGTTCGCGGTGAGGGAAAAAATATAAGCGACTACCGAAAATCTTTGTTGGAATTATCTTCGCAAATGAATGTTGATATTGCCTATCAGGAAGACAACGTATATCGCCGTCACCGGCGCCTGGTTGTTTTTGATATGGATTCAACACTCATCGAAGCTGAGGTTATCGACGAACTGGCGCTAGAGGCGGGGGTGGGTGATGAGGTGGCGGCAATCACCACTCGTGCCATGGGCGGAGAAATCGACTTTAACAGCAGTTTTCGGGAACGGGTAGCCATGCTCAAAGGACTGGACGCAGGTATTCTTGACAAAGTTGCCGCGCGTTTGGATCTTACTGAGGGCGCTGAGTATCTGGTAAATACGCTGAAATCACTTGGCTACAGGACGGCAATTTTATCTGGAGGCTTTACTTTTTTTGGGGAACGCATTCGCAAACGCCTGGGCATCGATTATATGTATGCCAACCACCTCGATGTGGAGGATGGAGTGGTGACCGGGAAAGTATGCGGGGAAATTGTTGATGGTCAGCGCAAAGCAGATTTGTTGGTTGAGTTGGCGGCCCGTGAGGGTATTAAACTAGAGCAAACAGTGGCGGTAGGCGATGGAGCGAACGACCTGCTTATGCTGAGTCTTGCTGGTTTGGGAATAGCCTATCGAGCCAAGCCCCTGGTCAGGGCCAGCGCCCAACAGGCTATCTCAAATATTGGTCTTGACGGTATTCTCTATCTTATGGGTATACGTGACCGGGATACTGTTTGACTAGTAGTCCCTGGCCAAGTTTCGGGGATAAGTCTCGGGGGATAAGTCTCGGGGAGACAAGGTACGGGCGCTAGACTCTCCAAGCAAGATACACGAGACGGTACGAGATGGATACGAGACTGTAAGAGTCGAGGCGCTTTAACCTTCTTCAGTGAAGTCGTAAGCCATATCATCTTCAGGCTCCTGAACGTAGTACCCCTGGATATAATCGACCCCGTATTGCCAGAGTGTGGGTAATATCGCTGGGCTTTCTACAAACGGAACAATAACCAGAGTTGGTAATTTTCGTACAGAGTCTAACAGCGCTTCCATTGGTGCGGCGGGTTCTCCACCTTTTTTTGCCGCTTCAACAATCACGGGATCAATCTTAACAAAACCCACAGCAAGTCTTTGTAATACCAGTATTGGATTAATCGATAAGCCAAAATGGGTCAGCGCCGATTTGGCCTGCAGCTGTTCCAGTTGTTGTATCAGCTTGACAGCCTGGTCGAAGTAACGACCCACATCGATTTCGCGAAGTTGAAATATCAATTGGGTAGGGGAAATATTGGTAGCTTGCAGAGCCACCTTTAACCATGCACTAAAACCGGCATCCTGAATGGTTGCCGCGCTCAGGTTTATAAATAGTTTTGTCTGGGGGTGTCGAACAAGTTTATCCGTTAGTGCCTTAACTGCCTCAAGAATGACCCAGCGGTCTATATCGATGGCTACTTTTGTTTTAAAAACTCTTTCGATAATGTCACTGGGCACGTCATCAGGATATTCTTCGGTTTTGGGCCTCATCAACACTTCGTAATATTCGGCGATGTCTCCCTTTAATGCGGCTATGGGTTGAAACGCTATGCCAATACCGCGATTTGCCAGCAGTGACTGCGCGAACTCAATAATTTGTTGCTCGCTTTTAATCTTGTAATCTGGCCTGCTTTCGCAACAGTAAACACGCGGTTCGCTACCGATTTGTCCGAGTCCCTGGGGACCTTCAGCTAAAGCCTGCTCACATTGATTGATGCATTCCAGGGGCGATTCTACTGCATCGTTAAGAATAGCCACGGCTATAGTTAATGACAATGCAACACTTTCGTTTCCAGCAGAAAACGTTTTAGTGGCTATATTACGACACAAGTTCTCGGCATATTCACGTCCTTCGTCCAGGGTATCTATATCGAGAAGCATAACAAAGGTATCTTCATTATATCTCGCCACCATTCCTGCAGTGGGTGTTGTTTCAACCATATGGTCTAACAGGATTGCGAAAAGTTGCTCTGCAGAGGCTGGTCCTGACGACTGTCGAAATTCATTGAATTGATCTACACGAATATATAAAGCCAGTGATTGCTGTTCTGTCCGTCCGGCTTTGAGTATGGCTTTGCTCAACCCATCTAATACTCGTTTGGGCTGAATGAATGACAGTGCTTCGGGCCCCATGTTTTGGCGTCGCTCGGCGTGGGGTGGCGATAACTGCTCTTTTGGTACCAGAAATTGCAAAGCTGGGTGGCCCTGGTAGAGCACTTGTGCAATGTTAAGTGTGGCGTGGACCTGGCCATTATCGGGTTTTATGCCGTCGATATCGATAGCAGCGCTCGCTACTGATTCTTCAAGGGATAGTGGCTTCAAATAAGGTTTAAGCCCCGCCTGCGATGACTCGGCGATAGTATCGATCACGGGAAGTAAGACCATGTCATCCGGCTCCTCATAACCGAATAACCGGGCGTATTCCTCATTCATATAGACAAAAGTGCCGTCCTGAACAATCGCTATAGCATGACTCGAGCCGTCAATAAGACTTTCGTAGCGTGATTCCGATTCAAGATATCTTTTTTTCCAGTATTCCTGTTTGCTGCGTTGTTTAAAGTTAGCGAGACTGGCGGTAACAGCTAACAGAAAATACTGATCCTCATCCATCTTCAATACATAATCAGCGCCGATTCTCATTCCCTCAACGGTCGCGGTTGGGTCTGAGTCTGATGTAATGATAATAGTCGGTATGTCTAGCTGAAGTTTTTTAATTTGCGACATGAAATCGCGAGCTTTAACCGTTTGGGATTCGTACTCCACCAGCGCCAGATCCCAGCGCTGTTGTTTTAGCAGCTTGACCAGATCACCTGGGGTTTCAACGACCGTACTATGAACCGTATAGGAGGCGTTTCTCAACAAATTTATCAGTCGATTGGCATCGTCAATATTCTCATACACAACCAACAGATTAATTTCACCATCAACTAGCATTACTGATATAGCCTCTGATGAAGCCTGGGCGAAGCTGAACGAGATCCAGGTCTATTTGCTTGGCACCACCATTTATAGATAACTGACTGATATTGGGTTTGTTTTTCCTCGCTGCACAGGTATTATCTATACAGGCATTGTCTACAAAGGTAACGGATAATCTGAACGCAGGATACGTGTTCATGGCTTAATCCGAAACTCCCTGATGACTTGTGTTTGTCTATTGGTCTATTGGTCTATTGGTCTGTTTGTGTGTCTGTTGGCCAGCCGCGCTTCTGCTTTGTAGCCCTTGTATTAGCGCATCATGGTTTGATCACTGCCAGGATAATCACCGGGATTATTGCTTGTCCCGACCAGATGTCAGCTATTATAAGGGCGAACAGGACTAAATAGTAAAAATGTTCCTGTATTAGTGACTTCGTTACATTTATTTAGGGACTTTCTCTAGTTATTTTGCCACAGGAATATGCATTACGTGGCAACAGAGGGAGCCCAGGAAGCTATCATTTTCTGCAAGAACAGACATATGCCCTAAAGCCCTGTTGGCGGCTGAAAGCGATATTATCTTGCATGCAAAAGTCTCAGGATGACCTGGGTCTTGCGATATTCTCTGTTAATCGCCCACGATCCGTCCACATTACCTGGCTATGCGCGCCTGGCTGGTAAATTATGTGCGCCTGGCTGGTAAATAAAGACCGACAGTTTATACAGTATGTTAAGCAGGTGATTTAGATGGGTAAATTAGACAGGTAGCTTAGAAGCAGCTCCAGGCTTTTCAATAACGATTCTGGGTACCAGGTAGCCGGGTAGACGCGCCAGCATTTGTTGTTGCAACTCTTTTACTTTTTCATCTTTGACAGCAAAGTGCTCGGCACCCTGCACCGCATCAAGAACATGAAGATAGTAGGGGAGGATGCCGGTTTCATACAGCTTCTCGCTAAGTGATATCAGCGTATCTGCCCGCGCATTGACCCCATTTAACAACACGGTTTGATTGAGTACGTCGATGCCGGCTGATTTCAGTCGAGCTACCGCTTCCTGAACGTCATTGCCTAGCTCGTTGGGGTGATTGATATGCAAAACCACAATACTTTGTAAGCGGGTTTCGGTGAGCCACTTAACGCAGTCAGCAGTAATGCGTGAAGGGATGACAACTGGCAAGCGCGTATGCACGCGAAGACGTTTGACATGGGCAATGGATGCAATTTGTTCAGTCAGCCAGCGTAAATGCTGGTCATTGGCAGCCAGGGGGTCACCACCGCTAAAAATCACCTCATTAATCGATGGATTCATAGCGATATAGTCCAGCGGCCGCTGCCATTGTTGTCGCCCCGGGTTATTATTCTGGTAGGGAAAATGGCGCCTGAAACAGTAGCGACAATGGATCGCGCAGGCTGGACTCACCACCAGCAGCACGCGCCCATGGTATTTATGAATAAGTCCGGGCATGGGGTTTGCCATACTTTCTGCCAGGGGGTCGGTGTGGTATCCCGGCATTTCCGCTAGCTCATTACCAATAGGTAATACCTGCCTCAGTAAGGGGTCGTTGATATCGCCGCGACGAATTTTTTTCAGGTATGGATGCGGTACTTTCAGCTTGAAGTCTTTGTGGGCCGGGAGTACCGAGGCCAGCGTGGCGGTATCGAGTTCGAGTAATGCGAACAATTTACGTGGGTCGCTGATTGCCCTGGCAAGCTCATCCTGCCAGCTGATGGTTTGCACAGGGGTAGTCTGCAAAGGGGTAGCAGTGTGAGGTATCATGGCGGCCCTCAACATGACCTGTTAATTATACTATATAGAGGATAGAGGCGAGAATGGCGACATATTCTACCAATGAATTTCGTTCCGGTCTGAAGATAATGCTGGACGGCGACCCCTGCGCGATACTGGAAAATGAATTTGTAAAGCCGGGCAAAGGTCAGGCTTTTAATCGCGTGCGCATGCGCAATCTGAAAACCGGGCGAGTGTGGGAGCGAACCTTTAAGTCGGGTGAATCCCTCGAAGGTGCTGATGTCATGGATAAAGACATGCAGTATTTGTATAACGATGGTGAATACTGGCACTTTATGGAGCCTGATACCTTTGAGCAACATCAGGCCGACAAGGCAACTGTCGGTGATACCGCGTTATGGCTGCGCGAGCAGGATAACTGTGTGGTGACTCTCTATAACGGTGTACCACTGGCTATCGCGGCTGCGAACCATGTTGAATTGACGATCACTGAAACTGATCCGGGCCTGAAAGGGGATACAGCGCAGGGCGGCACCAAACCCGCGACGTTGAGTACGGGTGCTGTCGTGAAAGTGCCCCTGTTCCTTAATGAAGGGGAGGTTGTGCGTGTTGATACGCGCACCGGTGAGTACCTGAGTCGAGCCAAAGATTAGGTCTTTTAATGACTGCCATGACCAATAATTGGCGACCAGGCGCTGCTAAGCAAACGTTGCAACGGCGTGCGCGCCTGTTGGCCGATATCCGCGCTTTTTTTTTGCGAGGAAAGTGCTTGAAGTAGATGTGCCAGTGCTTGGTTTGAGGGGGGTGACTGACGTCCACATCGACCTCCTCCGTGTGGCTGAACCCCACCCTGCTTATCTGCAGAGTTCTCCCGAATATTTTATGAAACGCCTGTTGGCTGCTGGATCCGGTTCGATCTATTGCCTCGGTAAGGCATTTCGTGCCGGAGAGCTTGGCAAGCGTCATAGTCCAGAATTTACCATGCTCGAATGGTATCGGGTTGGTTGGGATGAGCACCGTCTTATGGATGAGGTGTTCGATTTGCTTACTGATGTGGGATTGGCAAAAGAGCAAGCAAAGTGCTCAGCATATAGTTACCGACACATCTTCGAGGAAAAAACCGGCATCGATCCGCTGGTTTGCGAAATTTTGTCCCTGCAACGCCTGGCCAGTGAGGTGGCTAACCGCGATTTTAGCGGTGAACATCGCAGCGTTTGTCTGGATCTGATTTTCAGCTTGCTGGTGGAGCCCACCTTGCCCGGAGGGGTCGTATTTGTACACGATTACCCGGCCTGTCAGGCGGCACTTGCAGAGATCAAAGTAGATGCAGACGGAGTGGCAATCGCGCGCCGCTTTGAGATTTTCTGCGATGGTATCGAACTCGGCAACGGCTATTATGAATTGACCGATGCCAGGGAACTGCGCGAACGCTTTTCAGCAGACAATACCCAGCGGCAGAAAATGGGTAAGGAGCTCGTTGATGCAGATGAAAAACTGTTAGCGGCAATGGCTGCGGGTTTGCCCTCCTGTGCTGGTGTTGCTCTGGGCGTGGATCGTCTGCTAATGAACATACTCGGAGCGCAACATATCCGTGAAGTATTGTCCTTTACAGACGATTTTGCGAACTATATTTGCGGGAAATAGTGTTGACCGATAATGTTCCTTCTCTGGTGCTCCTTGCCGTAGGTTGCGAGGCTTTATCTCAGCCATAGGCTTTTAATCGTAACCATAGGCTTTTAATCAGAACCACAACCTTCCAGACCGTGATCCATTTTTTCAGCCGGATCATCGTTACTGGTAGTCCCTACCACCTTGCCAGGTACCCCGGCGACGATTGAATGGGGTGGTACATCCTTGAGAACCACACTGGCTGCAGTCACTTTAGAGCCTTCGCCAATTTCAATATTGCCGAGTATGGTTGCGCCCGGACCTATCAACACACCGCGGCGAACCTTGGGGTGCCGGTCTTCGGTTTCCTTGCCGGTGCCTCCGAGTGTTACTGACTGAAGTATGGATACACAATCTTCGACGACTGCAGTTTCTCCAATGACCAACGATGTGGCGTGATCAAACAGGATGCCTTTGCCGATTTTGGCGGCAGGGTGAATGTCGACACCAAATACCACAGAGATTCGATTTTGTAATACCAGTGCTAGCGATTGCCGTTGGTGTTGCCATAACCAATGGGCAACCCGATAGGCTGCCAGAGCGTGAAAGCCTTTGTAGTAAAGGAATGAAGTTGAGAAATTTCGGCACGCCGAATCCCGCTCATAAATAGCAATAATGTCACACCGCACACTATCTATGATGGTTGGGTCGTCGCGAATAGCAGTATCAAATACTTCCCGTAGCATGAGCGCCGGGGTGATATTGCAGTGCAATTTGTTGGCGAGAAGAAAGCTTAATGCCGACGCAATATCGTTATGGTTGAGAATAGTGGCATGTAGAAAACCCGCCAATAAGGGTTCTTCGCGGGCGGTAACAGCGACTTCCTCCAGCACTTGTTGCCATAGGGACTCATTACAGGGGTTGATCAAGGTATCCATGACTGGATTATCTCCTCCTACCGATTAATTTTCCAGAGGTGTACGTGCCACGGCACAAATTTTCACTTGCGCGGCACCATTGTTGATGAGTAATTTGGCGATAGCCTCTACAGTACTACCGGTAGTGACCACATCATCAATGATGACAATAGATTTGTCTTTGATCAGTTGTTGTGTGCTAGCAGCATTGATGGCAAATGAGTTGCTCAGGTTGCTTTGCCGTTGTCGACGGTTAAGGCCTTGCTGCGCGTGCGTGTGGCCAGTTCTTTGAACTACACCACTGTTTACAGGAATATCCAGTATGTTTCCCACCGTGACAGCTAGTTCTCTGGCCTGATTAAAACCGCGATTTAGTTGTCGTCGCCAGTGCAGGGGTACGGGCACGATCATATCTACCTTGCCAATGCTACGTTCACCAATATATTGCGCGAGCAAGCGGGCAAGAACCTGGCCAGCGGCCAGATCGCCACTAAATTTGAAACGCCACAATAGATGGTCGACAGGGGGTTGATATGTGTAAGGGATATGCGTCTGGGAGTAGGCCGGAGTCTGTTTTAAACAGGCCCCGCAGAGGCTAAGTGCGGGCGCGGTATCGATATTAATGCTGGAACCTGAGCCGGCTGCGATACTGGTTAGCGACACACAACACACTTTGCAATGATGGCCAATGCGGGGCAAATGATCTTCACATACGCGACACAGGTCGAATGCCCGTCCAGACGCGGTATTGCACAGCACACAATGGCCCCGTAAAAAAGTATAGTTCAGGAACTTCAAAAGTTGGTGCATCGGGGGTCTTCCCTAGGATCGCCTACACATTCTCGATACATCATGGCACATCATGAGGAAGTGCTGGTTATAAATGGCTGTTAACCCTGATTGCTTATTTAGGTTGACAGCGCCGCCGCCGCCATTATTATTACCGAGCTTTGTGCGTCGCGCTAGCGATAAACTATATCGACCGAGAATAGCACTATGGTTTCAACAGTGTCTTCAACAACAGTGTCTTCAACAACAGTGTCTTCAACAACAGTACCTTTAACAATCCGCCACGAATGGACTGCCCAGCAAGTGCTATCTTTATTCAGGCAACCCTTCAACGATTTGTTGTTCGAGGCTCAATCGACGCACCGTGAATATTTCGACCCGAATCGGGTTCAGATAAGTACTTTGCTATCAATTAAGACCGGCGCGTGTCCGGAAGATTGTAAATATTGTCCGCAAAGTGGTATCTACAATACCGGCCTCGAGAAAGAAAAACTGCTTGAAATAGACAAGGTCATCAGCGAAGCGCAGGCAGCGAAAGATAGCGGTGCCACGCGTTTTTGCATGGGTGCAGCGTGGCGCTCGCCGGCTGCCAAAGATATGCCCTGTGTCCTGAATATGGTCAAAGAAGTAAAAGCACTGGGTATGGAAACCTGTATGACGTTGGGTATGTTGACTGACGTCCAGGCCCAGGATCTGGCTGACGCTGGTCTTGATTACTACAACCATAATCTCGATACCTCACCGGAATATTATGGCGAGATTATTACTACACGGAGCTATCAGGATCGGCTCGATACACTGGAAAATGTACGTGGTGCCGGCATGAAGGTGTGTTGCGGTGGCATCGTCGGTATGGGTGAATCGGTAATGGATCGGGTCGGTTTGCTGGTGCAACTGGCTAACCTGGCGGAGCATCCTGAGTCAGTGCCCATCAATATGCTGGTGAAGGTAGCCGGTACACCCCTTGAAAATGAGCAAGACCTCGATCCTTTTGAGTTTATTCGCACCATTGCTGTAGCCCGCATTATCATGCCTGCATCCCATGTGAGGTTGTCGGCGGGCCGGGAAGACATGAACGAGGAAATGCAGGCGCTGGCATTTCATGCCGGGGCTAACTCCATTTTCTATGGTGAAAAGCTGCTCACTACCCCTAATCCCGTGGCCAATAAAGATATGCAATTATTCGATCGTCTGGGTATTAAGCCGGAGGAGCATCACGCTCACCCAGAGCAGGAAGAGGAAATGCAGGCTGCGGTCACTAAAGCTGCTAGCGATAAATATTTCTACGATGCAGCAAGTTCGTAGCACCAGGTCAGTATTCTCGACTGTCTATTGGTAAGGGCCAGACACTGTGGTCTCACCTGATCGGGAGTTACTGGCAGCGCTGAATACTCGGCGAGAGAATAGTCTTTATCGTTATCGCAAGACTTTGCAATCAGCGCAGGGCCCCAGGGTAAAGGTTGATGGCCGTGCCTGCATCGGTTTTAGCAGTAACGATTATCTTGGCCTGGCCAATCATCCCGCGCTGATTTCAGCATTCAATGAGGCAGCAAATAAATACGGTGTTGGCAGTGGTGCTTCACACCTGGTCAGTGGGCATTCCTGTCTTCACCAGGCTCTCGAAGAAGATTTGGCTGAATTCACCGGTCGCCCCCGGGCGCTACTTTTTTCAACGGGTTATATGGCCAATATGGGCATTATTCGTGCGCTCACAGATGTTGGTGATCTGGTGGTGCAGGATCGACTTAATCACGCTTCTTTGCTTGATGGCGGCTTTCTTAGCAGGGCTGAATTCCAGCGTTATCCTCACCGTGACTTGCCTGCATTGGAAAATACGCTGGCTACGGTCAGCGGGAAGCGCAAATTGTTGGTGACCGATGGCGTGTTTAGTATGGATGGTGATCTTGGCGAGTTGCCCGCACTCGCTGCTATTGCCGACTGCTATAACAGCTGGTTAATGGTCGACGACGCCCATGGCTTTGGTGTGCTGGGTGAAAACGGCCGTGGTGTTGCCGAACACTTTGATATGAGTATTGAGCAATTACCTATATTGGTGGGCACTCTCGGAAAAGCCTTCGGTACCTTTGGTGCCTTTGTTGCCGGAAGCGAGGCCTTAATAGAAACACTTATACAGTTTGGTCGCACCTATATCTATACCACCGCGTTGCCCCCAGCAGTAGCTGCGGCAACGCAGGTTGCTCTTCAATTGGTCGACGGCGAAAGCTGGCGTCGACAAAAATTGCATTCTTTGATTACACGATTTCAGCAGGGTGCCCGACACCTTGATATACCAGTACTGGAATCGATAACACCCATTCAGCCGGTAGTGATTGGCGATGACCAGAAAGTAATGCGCATCAGTGAAAGTTTGCTCGATGCTGGTTTTTGGGTAGGGGCTATCAGGCCGCCAACAGTACCAGAAGGTAGTGCGCGGCTGCGCATTACCTTGAATGCCGGACATGATGAAACTGACGTTGATACCTTACTTGAAGCTCTATGTATGGCTTTGCGAGATTACGGGTAAACACAGGTGGGGCAATGAACAAAGCCTATTTTGTGACTGGCACCGATACCGGCGTGGGCAAAACCACAGTAGCAGTTGCCTTACTGCATGCAGCGGCAGCGCGAGGTTTAACGACAGCGGCTATTAAACCGGTAGCGGCTGGTTGTGAAATGACACCTGATGGCCTGCGCAACGATGATGCCCTGCAGCTGCAGCGCGCCTGTACTCTGGATATTGACTACCAGCATGTAAACCCCGTGGCGCTGGAGCCAGCCATTGCCCCGCACTTTGTCGCGCAACAATCTGGTCTGGAGCTTCAGGCCGCGCAGCTGGCTGAACACTGCCGCTCGATTCTGGCTTTGGGTGCTGACTTCACGGTGATCGAAGGGGCCGGTGGTTGGCGGGTGCCGCTCAATAATGATGAAACATTTGCGGATATTGCCAGCGCACTGAATATCCCCGTTATTTTAGTGGTTGATATTAAACTCGGTTGCCTGAATCACGCCCTGCTCAGCGCTGAGGCTATCCGTGGCGACGGATTGTCGTTAGCGGCGTGGGTGGCCAACCGAACCATGGACAAAGGCCGGTGCCATGAGCAAATGGTCGAAGATCTACGGGCAAGGCTTGGCTGCCCACTATTGGGGGGTATACCCTATATGCAGGTAATAGACGAAACTAAATTGGCGATGTTTGTCGATATTGAGTCACTAGTAGCTAACTAGCCAGGCATTAGCATGGTAGCTGGTTGATTCCATATTCGAAAAATACTGTTCAATTGTTGAGCGGGCGCATAAACTCTGCCACCCGGAAGCAAACAGCAGCGCTCAGGCTTTGAGAAAGAACCCGCTGTGAAAGCGCCTGCTAGTCCAAAAAAAGTATAGTCCAAAAAAGATGAGATGAAAATATGACCGACTACAAAGCCCCCGTACGAGATATCAAGTTTGTCCGTGATGAAGTATTTGATTATCCTGCGTTGTGGCAAAGCTTGCCTCATTGTGAAGAGGCAAGCCCCGACCTGATCGATGCCGTTCTTGAAGCCATGGCGACTTTTTGTGAAGAAGAGCTGGCCCCGTTGAATCAATCCGGCGATGAAGAGGGTTGTACCTGGACAGAAGATGGCGTGACTACACCGCAGGGCTTTAAAGAGGCCTATAAAAAATATGCTGAGGGCGGGTGGCCTGGGCTGACCAGTCCGGAGACCCATGGTGGCCAGGCTTTGCCGCCTTCTATGGAAAGTATTCTTAATGAATTTGCGGGCAGTGCCAACTGGGCCTGGAGTATGTATCCCTTTTTGGCCAAGGGTGCCAGGGCGACGATTATTGCTCACGGTACTGAAGAGTTGGTCGAAGCATATATTCCGAAAATGGTGATGGGGGAGTGGACTGGCACCATGTGCCTGACCGAGGCCCACTGTGGTACCGACCTGGGTATGTTGCGCACTAAAGCTGAGCCAAATTCAGATGGCAGTTATGCGATCACCGGCAGCAAAATCTTTATTTCCGCCGGCGATCATGACCTGGTCGAAAACGTTGTTCATATCGTCATTGCCCGCATGCCTGATTCACCTCCGGGTACTAAGGGCATTTCGCTGTTTCTGGTGCCTAAACGTCTGCCTGACGAGCAGGGCAATTTGCAGGAGAACGGTGTCAGCTGTGGCTCTATCGAACATAAAATGGGTATACATGGGAATGCTACCTGTGTGATTAACTTTGATGGGGCGAAAGGATTTTTACTGGGCGATGTCAATCGTGGTCTGAACTGTATGTTCACCTTTATGAACACTGCGCGGGTTGGCACTGCTATTCAGGGTATCGCCCACGGTGAAATAGCCCTTCAGGGCGCAACTAAATATGCACGGGAGCGTTTGCAGATGCGCTCACTGAGTGGTCCGAAAAATCCGGATGGGCCGGCCGACCCGATTATTGTTCATCCTGATGTGCGACGTATGTTGCTGACTATTAAAGCGCTTACCGAAGGCAATCGATTATTGATTCACTATTTGTCCAGCTTCCTTGATATCACCGGTTTGAGCGAAGATGAAGATGCCCGTAAGCGCGCTGAGGATTTGTTGGGCTTGCTGACACCGATAGCCAAGGGTTTTATTACAGAGACCGGCTTTGAGTGTGCCAACCATGGCGTACAGGTATTTGGTGGCCACGGTTATATCAGCGAGTGGGGGATGGAGCAAAATGTTCGGGATTCCCGTATTGCCATGATCTACGAGGGTACCAATGGAATCCAGGCTCTCGATTTGCTGGGCCGTAAGGTGCTGGGCTCCCAGGGTAAATTGCTGGAAGGCTTTATAACTGAAATCAAAACCTGGTCTGAACAGGCCAGTGACAGCACCATTAAAGCTGAGCGCATCGGTGCTTTGGGTGAGGCGGTGGCGCAGTGGGCGCAATTGAGCCAGGAAGTGGGCATGAAAGCCATGACCAATCCTGAAGAAGTGGGCGCAGCATCTTTTGATTATTTGATGTATTCCGGATACGTAACGCTCGCCTATTTATGGCTGCGAGCAGCGGAAGTGGCAGAGGGTAAACTGAAAGCGGGTAGTTCGGAAACAGATTTCTATACCGCTAAACTGGAAACCACTCGCTTCTATTTCGATCGTATCCTGCCCCGCATTCACACGCTCGCTGCAACAATTCGAGTGGGAGCAGATTCATTAATGGCAATGGATGAACAAAGATTTGTTGTCGGTTTGGAGGTGGGCTAGTGGCAGAAAAAAATAGGCAGTTATCCGAAGAAGACATGGCGCGGGTTGAAGAGTATTTATCCTTGCCCATCCATCAGGTTGAGCGCAAGCCTTACCGACCCTGGGTGCTGTTGCTCGTCTTGTGGGTGGTGGTCGCTGCCCTGGGTGGTGTTTCGTTGTTGTTTGCCTGGATGAATGGTCTTTTATAAACCCAGCGTTGGTAAGATCAGGGCTTATAAGGTCAGAATTCCATAAAGTAAAATCGCCATTGTTTTAGTATCGGCGATTTTACTCGTTTTGCAATTACCGATAGAATCTCCCGTCCAAATTTTGATGCTGGATTAACCTGGCGCTTGATTATTTGTTTTCTCCGGTCAGTTAATTCAATCCTATGAATCTTTCAGCCCCGCAAGCATTTTGTGGTGGCACAAAACACGAGATCAATATGAGCCTTCATACCAACTACCCTGAAATCCGCGAAGCGGTCGTCAAGCTTTGCAGCCAGTACCCCGGCGAATACTGGCGTGGGCTTGACGACACCTCGACCTATCCTACCGAGTTTGTTCAGGCCCTGACTGATGCCGGCTTTCTGTCGGTATTAATTCCTGAGGAATACGGGGGTGCCGGTCTGCCTATCGAGGCGGGTTGTGTGATCCTCGAAGAGATTCATCGCAGTGGTAGTAACGCCGGTGCTTGCCATGCCCAGATGTACACTATGGGTACTCTGTTGCGCCATGGTAATGATGAGCAGAAAAGCAAATATTTACCAGGTATCGCCGACGGGTCCCTGCGCTTGCAGGCCTTTGGTGTCACCGAGCCTACCAGCGGCACCGATACCACTCGTATTCGTACCAAAGCGGTGCGCGATGGGGATGACTATATTATCAACGGCCAGAAAGTCTTTATTTCCCGTACTGAGCATTCCGATTTAATGATTTTGCTGGTGCGCACTACGCCCCGCGAAGAATGTAAAAAGCCTTCCGATGGCATGTCGGTATTTATTGTCGATATGCGTGACGCGGTGGGCAATGGGCTGACCATCAACCCGATTAAAGCCATGATTAACCACTCCACCACAGAATTGTTCTTCGACAACCTGCGGGTGCCAGCGGCCAATCGGCTGGGTGAAGAAGGTAAAGGTTTTAAATATATTCTCGACGGCATGAACGCCGAGCGGATTCTGATTGCCTCTGAGTGCATTGGCGATACGCGCTTTTTTGTAGAACGTGCTACCGCTTATGCCAACGAACGAGAAGTGTTTGGTCGGCCTATCGGTCAAAATCAGGGTATCCAGTTTCCTATCGCACGGAATTATATCGAGTTACAGGCAGCTTACTTAATGGTCTATCATGCGGCGGGCTTGTTCGATGAAGGCAAACCCTGTGGCTCAGAAGCCAATATGAGCAAGATGTTCGCCTCCGAAGCAGCCTGGCATGCAGCGGATACCTGCCTGCAGACCCACGGTGGTTTTGGCTTTACCCAGGAATACGACATTGAGCGTAAGTTCCGCGAATGTCGCCTCTACCAAACCGCGCCCATTTCCACCAACCTGATTCTCTCCCATGTGGGGATTCATGAACTGGGTATGCCTAAATCTTTTTAAGACGTCCTTCTGAACGGAGACGTTTTAAAGCATAGAGATTTTTTTTAGAGCAAAATTTATAAAGGCAACTAATTTATGACGGATATCGATTTAGATCATCTGAAACAATGGGAAGGTAAACAGGAGACTCATGAAGATGTGATCTCTCTTGCCACCGCTCAGGCAATGGCCGCGACGCTGGACTGGGAAGCGCTGCCTCAGGCTGGAGATGAGCTGGCCAAATCCTGGCACTGGCTGCATTTTCTGGCCACTGCCAGGCAATCTAAAATTGGCCGTGACGGCCATCCAGAGCGAGGCGGTTTTTTGCCACCGGTGCCTTTGCCGCGGCGAATGTGGGCTTCGGGGCAAGCAGCCTTTCATTCGCCTTTACATATTGGTGACAATGTTCGTAAAGTCAGTACCGTTAAGAGCGTCACCCATAAGCAGGGTGGCACCGGCAATCTTGTTTTCGTTGTTGTCGAGCACGAAATATATACTGGGGACACCCTGGCAATCAGTGATACTCAAAACCTGGTTTATCGGGAGGATCCCGACCCCAACGCGCCATCGCCTAAAGCCATGCTCCCAAAAGATACAGCTGGATTTAGCCGCGAAGTGAACCCCGACCCGGTATTGCTGTTTCGCTTTTCTGCGCTGACCTTTAATGGCCACCGCATCCACTATGACCGTGACTACGCCATGAATGAAGAGGGCTACACGGGTCTCGTTGTGCAAGGCCCCTTGAGTGCTTCTTTGTTGCTGGATTTAGTGCGAACCGAATTGCCTGATGTCGAAGTCGAGCATTACGATTATCGTGCTGTGCGGCCCCTGATTGATGGTAACCCCTTCCAGATTCAGGGCTGTAAAACTGATGACGGCTTAAGCCTTTGGGTGGTAGACCACGAAGGTGGCATGACCATGCAGGCCAAAGCCATACTGAAAGCTTAGCGACGTTAACCGAAAGGTTCGTTGAGAAATAAATAAAGGAAAACCACCATGAATCAACAAGACCTGCCGCTTTGGCGTTCACTGTTGTTTGTTCCAGCCAATGTCGAAAAGTTTGTCGCCAAGGCCCACACCCGTGGTGCCGATGCGATTATTTTAGATCTCGAAGACAGTGTCGTGCTCCATGAAAAAGACAATGCCCGAGCCATGGTACCAGAGGCTGCGGCGACCGTGGCAGGCAATGGCCTCGACGTATTGGTCAGAATAAACCGGCCCTGGCGGCTGGCCGTTCGTGACCTGGAAACCTCGGTCTGCGAGCACGTTCATACCATCGCCTTACCCAAGGCGAACAGCGCTGAGCACATTCGTTTTATTGCTGAAGTGATTGACGAAATTGAAGTGGAGAGAGGGTTGCCGGTGGGCCATACGCGTATCGTGGCCTTAATTGAAGGTGTTGAAGGTTTGCGCAATGTTGATGAAATTGCGGCTGCCTCACCACGTATGCTGGGTATGTTTCTGGGTGCCGAAGATTTTTCCTCGGAAGTCGGTATGGAGCCTTTTACTGAGGGTTTGTTTTACGCCAACCAGCAATTACTTTTTGCTGCTCGCAAGGCGGGTATTTTGCCTATGGGCTTTGTTGGCACCATCGCTGATTATTCTGATCTCGATGCCTTTCGCGACAGAATTCGCCAGGCCAAACAAATGGGCTTTACTGGCTCACCGGGCATTCACCCCAGTCAGATCAAAATTATGAATGAAGAATTTATGCCTTCTGCCGAAGCTGTTGAACACGCTAGAGGATTACTCGAAGCTTACGATGCTGCGATGGCCGAAGGGCGTGGTGCGGTAGAGTTTAAGGGCAAAATGATCGACGCACCGATTGTTGATAGAGCCCGCGAAACACTCAGTAAACATCAGGCGCTTGCTGGTAAAAGCTAGTAGAAAAAACTATTTTATAAATACTAGTTAGTAAAATTTATTTGTAACTAATCGCCCCGCAAAAACCGACTAATTAAGGAAGCAAGCATGACTGAATCCGTATTGTACGAGCAGGATGGTCGGGTCGTAACACTGACCCTAAACCGACCCGATACCCGCAATGCACTGTCCCACGATGTAGTGTCTGAGTTGGTAGCGATGCTTAACAAGGCCAACGATGATGAGTCGGTGAGCTGCCTGATTATTACCGGCGAAGGTAAGAGTTTTTCCTCTGGCGGTAATCTCAAAGATATCCGCGCCATGACCCAGGAGAACAACCTCAGCACCAATGAGCTGCGTCGCTGGTATACCGATGGCATTCAAAATATTCCCCGTACCATGCAGCAGATAACCGTGCCTACTATTGCTGCTGTTAATGGGCATGCTATTGGCGCTGGTTGCGATTTAACCATGATGTGCGATATCCGTATCGCTTCAGAAAAAGCCATTTTTGCCGAGAGTTTTATGCGCGTGGGCTTAATCCCCGGTGACGGTGGCGCCTGGTTTTTACCCCGTGTGATCGGTATGTCACGGGCCTGCGAAATGAGCTATACCTGTGATTTTATTGACGCTACAAAAGCGGATAAATGGGGTATGGTGTCGGAGGTAGTAGCCCCGGATCAGTTAATGGATACAGCAATGGCTATGGCCAAACGTATTGCCGCCCATCCACCTATCGGCATACGTCTGGCTAAAAAGCTGATCCGCGATTCTCAGGATATGCCCATTGGACCTGCGCTGGAAATGGCCGCTGGCATGCAAGCTACTTTGCAACAAACTGAGGATCATCTTGAAGCTATAGATGCTGTACTGGAAGGTCGAGACCCGGTTTATAAGGGTCGTTGATTAGAGATCCTGGCTAGATAAAAGGGTT
>Ga0164315_10000811_pt1 | contig 22554 bp, 18 predicted proteins | sample GuaBasSedimGuay6_FD_113737 | JGI IMG/M metagenome (GOLD analysis project Ga0164315, IMG submission 113737) | Subseafloor sediment microbial communities from Guaymas Basin, Gulf of California, Mexico - Guay6, Core 4569-2, 0-3 cm | ecosystem: Environmental > Aquatic > Marine > Hydrothermal vents... | reverse complement strand
GAGCAGGTTGTCCTTACTTTTGAAGTGCAGGTTAACAATGCCCTGTGACAACCCGGCTTCGCTCGCCACGTCGGCCAGCGTCATGCCGCCGAGACCTTTATTGGAGATGCACGTGATCGTCGCATCGAGCAGCTGTTGCTGTCGCCGTTCCTTCGAAAGTGCTCGCCGGCTTATTTTTTCTTTGGCAATGACCATGCATGGAAACTCGTTGATTATTCAATAGCTTATATGTGCGTGGTGAACTTAAGCTATTGTTAATGCAGTAGATTGTGCCATAAAATGAATGAGTATTCATTCATTTTTCTGGACTTTGGCCCCACCCTCGTGAGATTCTAGGCCCGCAACAGGCCAAACGGAGGCCCTATGAGGTCGCTCGCAAAATCCAACCAGCATTTTCGTAAAGCGATTACAAAATTGCCACTCGGTGTGTCATCGAACTTTCGCTACTGGGGTGATGACAAAACGATTTACGTAAAGTGCGGCAAAGGTGCGCGGCTCTGGGATATCGATGACAACGAATACATCGACTACCGGCTTGCGTATGGCCCGGCGATTCTCGGCTATGCAGATTCACGCGTAGACGACGCCGCTCGCGCGGGAATCGAAGTTGGTGGCGTGTTTGCGTTGGGCACTGAGCTTGAATACGAAGTGGCTGCGAAAATCAGCGATATGGTGCCGGCAGCTGAGTTGGTGCGATTTTCCAATTCCGGTACGGAAGCCGTAATGGCTGCGTTGAGAATTGCACGTGCATACTCCGGCAAGGATGGGCACATAATTCTGGAAGGCGGCTACCACGGTTTGTTTACCGAGGTGCTCTGGTATACCGAAGTTGAAGACTGGAATCCGCAGGACGGTGCTCCGGAAGTCCTGCCGTATGGCGAGGGTGTTCCCGAGTTGATGAAACCGCTTTTTCATGCGGTACCGCTTAACGATGCCAATGCCGTTGAGGAGGTTCTGAAGAAAAACCACCAGAACATCGGCGCGTTTCTTATCGAACCAATCATGGGCAATTGCTGTGGACTGACCGCGACGGCAGAGTATCTTGCTGACGTTCGGGCACTTTGTGACAAATACAACGTCGTGCTGATCATTGATGAGGTAAAGACAGGCTTCAGAGTAGCGAAGGGCGGCGTACAGGAACTATTCGGCGTCAAATCGGATATCTGCACATTCGCGAAAGCGCTTGGCAATGGCTACCCGATTTCCGTCGTAGCGGGCCGCGAGGAAATCATGCGCAAAGTCGGCGACGGCGTCGTGCATGGCGGGACCTTCACAGCGCATTCTGTCGCGTTGGCCGCTGCCAACAAGACCCTGCAAATCCTCGATGAAACTGATGCGCTGGCAACCATACAAAAATACGGTGAAGACCTGCAGGCAGGACTGAGCGGGATTCTTACAGCACGGGGTATTGAACACAGTTTTGTCGGGCACCCGTCGATGATGGGCTTGTTCTTTAGCGAAAATGCACCGGTGGACTACCGCGACTGGGTAAATACGAATTACGAGTTCTACGATTCACTGGCGCCAGAATTGCACGAGCTGGGCATCCTGGTTGAGCCGGATTCCAGGGAACCATGGTTCATGTGTGAGGCCCATGATGTGAAATGCCTTGCTGAAACGCTGGACAAATTTGAGACAGCCGTGGACATTACGATGAAAAAAGCACACACAAAACAAGGCAGTTTGCGGAGCGCGTGAGCAACAGAAACGTCGCAACAAGCGACTGTAAAACACCCTTTAAAACGATAAGCCAGAGCGATTTGAATCGATGAAAACATACGATGCCATAGTGGTGGGGGCCGGACACAACGGTCTTACCAACGCTGCCTATCTTGCCAAGTCCGGCCTCGACGTTTTGTGCGTGGAGAAGAACGAATACATAGGTGGCGCGACAGTTAGCCGCAACCTGTACAAAGACTGGATTTACTCAAACTGTTCTTATGTTTGCAGCCTGTTGCGGCCGGAAATCTTTCGTGATCTCGAGCTTGCCAAACATGGCTTGCAGGTAACGCCCTACGGTGGCGGCACTGTTTTCATGGAAAATGGCGACTACCTGGGCAGTTACCCGGATGAAGAGGTGCATTACCGCGAGTACGCACGGTTTTCCAAGGCGGATGCGGACGCCTACGAAAGATACGAGGCTGATACCATGCGCCAGTGTCGTTTTATTCGCGACTTCCTGCTGCGCACCCCGCCCGATCCAACTTCGTTCAAACCCAAAGATCTGAAAGAGCTTGCTCACCTCGGTGCCAAGTTTTATGAAATGGACGAACAACGCATGTATGACACGATTCGTTTCTGGACGATGAGTGTCGCTGAATATCTTGATGAATATTTTGAGACTGACGTTATCAAGGCTGCATTGTCCGGAAGCGGCATTATCGGCACAGCGCTAGGTATTCATTCACCGGGCACCGCATACGTGCTCCTGCATCACAAGATGGGCGATGTGGATGGCAACATTGGCGCATGGGGCTACGCGCGCGGTGGCATGGGCTCCGTGGCTGAGGCCATCAGCAAATCGTTTCTGTCTTATGGTGGTGAGTTGCGCACCGACGCCGGCGTCGAGCAGATCGTCGTCAAGAACGGCAAGGTTAAGGGAGTCGCGTTAACCAGTGGTGAAGAGATCGATGCACGAATCGTTGTTTCCGCGATGGATGTCAAGCGCACCTTCCTGAAATGCATGGACAAGAACGACCTGGATGAAGATTTCTACAACCAGGTGAAGAATTTCAAGATTCGTGGCTCATCCGGAAAACTCAATATTGCACTGGATGGATTGCCAACATTTCCGGCGATGCCAAAGGGCAGCCCGTTAATCGAAGGCGATATGCATTTTATTGACTCCATGGAACGCATGGAGCGCGCTTATGACGACTGGAAAGAGGGCACCTGGTCAAAAGATCCCTATGTCGACATGGTTATCCCGACGCTTTCCGACCCAACGATGGCGCCGCCGGGTAAACATTTCATGAGCTGTTTTGTGCAGTATTGCCCAGCCAAAGTTGAGGGTCGCGAGTGGACTGATGATGAACGAGATCAGTTTGGCCAGACAGTAATCAACCAGATCGCCGATTACAGTCCGGACTTCAAAGACCTCATTTTGCATGTCGAGGTTCGGACACCGCAGGACATTGAAGACGAGGCAGGCCTGACCGAAGGTAATATCTTCCACGGTGAATTAACCATGGACCAGATCATGTTCAACCGGCCCATACCTGGCTATGCCCAGTATCGAGGGCCGGTAGGCGGATTATATATGTGCGGCTCGAGCACGCACCCGGGAGGCGGCGTGATGGCAGCGCCCGGCTGCAACGCTGCTCGTGAAATTCTCCATGATCTCAAGCGACCGGATGTTACGCCGGCCAACTTTGGTGACGACTGATGAGTGAGAGATACGATGCGATCGTTGTTGGGGCAGGTCATAACGGACTTGTATGTGCATCATTACTCGCCAAAGCGGGCAAGAAGGTGCTGGTTCTTGAAGCCAATGATCAAGTTGGTGGCGCAGCCGTAAGCCGGTCTTTCGCCGAAGGCTACTCGGTGTCAGCCTGCGCACATCTGCTGTACCAGTTGCAGCCACAGGTGAAAAAGGATCTTGGCCTGAAGTTTGATCTGGCAGCAGATCGAATCGGCACCGTCGCGCTCGCGACCGATGGCAATCACGTTCGCCTGAACGGTGACGAGATTTTCGGCGTCAGCGATGAAGATGCGGCGAGCTACAAAGATTTTCGACGACGCATGACGCGCTTCGCAGACCTCCTTAAAACGTTCCTCAACAAGTCACCGCCCCGTCTGGGCAAAGACGCAAGTAAAGCAGATCTGTTCACGCTTGCGCAGCTCGGCTTTGACCTGCGCCGACTTGGCAAAACAGAGATGCGGCAATTCCTGCGCCTTATCGGCATCAATATTTTCGATGAACTTGAAGAGCGTTTCCAGAATCCTGTTTTGAAGGGTGCGCTAAGTGTCGACGCTGTACTCGGCACACATCTCGGACCAAGATCGCCGAACACCATACTGACCTACCTGTACCGGCTGGCCGGATCGCATGGAACGCTGAGTATGCCGGCGGGTGGAATGGGGACAGTTTCGAATGCGCTGGCGCAATCCGCAAGAGATAACGGAGCAACCATTCGAACCGGCATGCGGGTCAAGAAAATCGTCATTGAAAATGGTCGAGCTGCCGGTGTGGAAACGGAAGATGGTGAATCGTTCTCCAGTTGGCTGGTTGTGTCTAACGCAGATCCAAAATCAACCATAATGGACCTGGTATCAGCACGTAACGTCGAAACCGGCTTTACACATCGCGTTCACCACATGCGTTGTAAGGGTAATGCCGCGAAATTGCATCTTGCGCTGGACGGCTTGCCCGATATCAATGGTATTGATAAGCGGGAGTATGGAGATCGTTTCCTGATCGCACCGGATCACAAATACGTCGAGCGCGCATTCAATCATGCCAAGTACGGGGAGACTTCTTCGAACCCGATATTGGAAATCACCTTTCCGAGTTTTCGTGACACGACCCTGGCACCGACCGGCAAACATGTAATGTCTGCCATCGTGCAGTACGCACCGTACGATCTTAAAGAGGGCTGGTCTGACAAGACGCGTGATGCATTTACTGAAGTGGCTATCGACAAGCTTGCCGAATATGCGCCGGATATTCGTAGCCGCATCACTGCAACGGAAATGCTGACGCCGGCCGATATCGAGCAGCAATTCAATATTACCGGTGGACACTGGCATCACGGTGAGCTGACCCTTGATCAGTTCCTGTTTACCCGGCCCGTGGGCGGTGCGGCTCAATACGCGATGCCGCTGGATGGGCTCTATCTGTGTGGGGCCGGTGCACATCCGGGTGGTGGAGTGAGTGGTGCGGCCGGCAGAAATGCGGCGCGCAGCATACTGAAACGGGAGAAAACAGCATGACAATCCAGGAAGTCGAACAGGCCCGCTTCAAGTCACCATTTTATCCGCGGCAGGCAGAACTCGACCGCCTCAATCGCTGGCATGAATGGAAAGGCTACTCCAGCGCAGACGGTTTCTTCGATACGACGCTCGAGTACTTCGCAATTCGCAATAGCACGGGAGTTTTTGATCTGACACCGATGACCAAGTACCGGATCACGGGTCCCGACAGTCTTGAATTTCTGAATCGACTGGTAACGCGCGACATGCGCAAGATCAAGCCGGGTCGCGTGGCATATGCCGTGTGGTGCGATGATGAAGGACAAGTGATTGATGACGGCACCATTTTTCATCTCAGGGAAGGTGAATACCGGCTGTGCTCGCAGGAGCGTCATATGGCCTGGTTGCAGGCGGCAGCCATTGGCATGGACGTGTCGATTGTCGACGAAACGCATGACATAGCCGCTCTGGCTATTCAGGGGCCGACGTCATTCAGTATTTTGCAAAAGATGGATCTCGATGGACTCGAAAATCTGAAAATGTTCGGTCTCACACATTTCGATTTCAAGGGCACCGAACTCATGGTTTCGCGTACGGGTTTTACGGGTGACCTGGGTTATGAGGTGTGGCTGTCGCCGGACAAAGCGGAGGCATTCTGGGACGCACTTTTTGCTGCGGGCAAATTTCATGGCATCCGGGCGATGGGTACGGATGCGCTGGAACAGTCTCGCATCGAAGCGGGTTATATAGCTGCTTACGTCGACTTCCTGCCGGCCAACGTTACCGTCCGTTCCGGCCGTTCGCGTTCACCGCTTGAGCTGGGTCTTGACTGGCTGGTTGATTTCAAAAAGCCAAATTTCAATGGGCGCCGTGCCCTGGCAAAGGAGAAGCGCGAGGGATCGACCTGGAGACTGGTCAAACTCGATATCGAGGGCAACAAACCGGCACACCACTCTTACATATATGCGAAATCCGGTGGCCGCAAAAAGGAAGTTGGTTTCATCACGTCCGCTGCCTGGTCGCCGGTTTGTAAACAGAACATCGCTATCGGTACGGTAAGAACGCCACACGGCAAAGTTGGCGACAAGCTGCATGTCGAGGTTTTCTATCAGCGTGAAATGCACTGGTCCCGACTCATGGCGGAAGCGACGGTTGTGGACAAGCCGTTTTGGGATCCGCCAAGACGCCGGGCAACGCCGCCGGGGCCGTACTGAGATTAAAGCTTGCGAGTGAGTCGTGGGAGCGGCATCTTGCCGCGAATGCATGGATTCGCGTGTAAGCCAGGTTTTCGCGGCAAGATGCCGCTCCCACGGTAACTTGCAACCCGAATATGAAGCATGAACTTGATCCTCTTCTGCGTCCGCGATCTGTCGCTGTTGTCGGTGCGTCTGCGCGAGCAGACTCAATGGGTGAGTGGTCACTAACCAATCTCAAGCGCGGTGGCTTTGCGGGCAACATTTATCCTGTAAATCCCGGTTACGACGAGCTTAATTCCCTACGCTGCTACAAGAGCTTGTCTGACCTCCCGGAAGTCCCCGACCTCGTTTTATTCGCAGTTTCCGATTTGCGTATCGAGCAAGCGCTCGACGAGGCCATAAAACTTGCGGTGCCAGCCGCCGTCCTGATGTCGTCGATGTATCTGGACAATGACAAAGAGCCATTGTTGAGAGACCGCGTTCGACAAAAGATCCAGGCCGCGGGGATGCTGGTCTGTGGCGCCAACGGTATGGGTTTCTACAATATCCGCGATAGTGTCTGGGCGTGTGGTTTCGACAGTCGCATGCACGCAGCACCGGGCAATGCGAGCCTGATCAGTCATTCCGGCTCCGGCATGTGCGGCATTATCGATTGCGAAGAACGGCTCAGGATTAACTTCGCCGTGTCGACGGGCAACGAGCTCAGCGTATCTATGGATCAGTACCTGGACTTTGTCCTGGAGCTACCTGAAACAAAAGTTGTTGGCTTGTTTGTAGAGACAGCCCGCAATCCGCAGGGTTTTCGCGCAGCATTGGAAAAGGCCGTGCAAAAACGCATTCCAATTGTTGCTTTGAAAGTGGGCCGCACCAGGAAATCTGCTGAGCTGACTGTTTCGCACTCGGGGGCGTTGGCCGGTGATGATGCAACTTACGATGCATTGTTCGAACGATACGGTGTATATCGTGTGCAGGATATGGATGAGTTCGCGACTGCATTGATTCTGTTTGCGGAACTAAATCCGCTCGGTCCCGGTGGGCTCGTCACACTGCATGATTCTGGCGGCGAGCGTCAGTTAATGGTCGATCTCGCCGATGCCGCTGGGGTTCCATTGACTGACCTTGGCGCTGACACCGTCGCTGCAATAGAGGAGGTGCTTGACCCTGAATTGCCAGCGGTTAATCCACTGGATGCCTGGAGTCGCGGTGGTGAAACCGCTGCTTCGCAAATGACGAATTGTCTCACCCTGATGATGCAGGACGACGGCGTTGCGCTTGGCGCTATCGCTATTGATCGGGCACCCGACGGGTTTATCTACCCAAGTCATATCGACCGCATGCGACAGGCCGGCGACCTGTCTGGTAAACCGGTCGCGTTGGTTGCGTCGCGACAGGGCACCGGGTGTGATCCGTTGGTCGTTGCAACAACACACAACGGTTTTCCTGTTGTAGACGGCGTTTCGACATTCCTGAGTGGTGTTCGCGGCTTGATGAACTACCGGGATTTCCTGCGCAGGCCGGCCATGAAGACTACAGTCGCAGATGATGAGGCGATTGCGAGCTGGTCAAAACGATTGCAAGACAGTCCGTTGCTGGATGAAGCGCAGTCACTTTCGTTATTACGCGACTTTGGAATTGCCGCAGTTCGATCGCAGGTTACAGACGCCGAAAGCGAATTGACGGCGCTTGCACAAGAACTGGGTTATCCGCTCGTATTGAAGACCGCCAAGCCAGGTGTCGTGCACAAAACCGAGCAAAAAGGGGTTGTTCTTGATATCCAGGGTGAACAGCAACTCCTTGATTCATATAAGGAAATGACATCTCGATTGGGGCCGCGAGTGATATTGGCAAAAATGGCGCCCGCCGGAGTCGAGATGTTTCTGGGTGCGCGCACTGACCCGCAGTTCGGCCCGGTCGTCATGTTTGGTTTTGGCGGCGTACTGGCCGAAGTCATCGCGGACGTAGTCTTCGCACTGCCGCCGTTTGATGCCGCTTACGTCCGTCGGCGCCTCAATGAACTAAAATTGTATGCGTTACTGGATGGCGTGCGCGGCAGCCAGCCATGCAACGCAGATGCGTTCTGCAGCATGGCGGAAAAATTCTCGGTTATGGTCGATGCGCTGCGGGGCGACCTTGGCGAAATTGATGTAAACCCGGTTATTGTTGGTAATAAGGAATGTCTTGCGGTTGACGCGTTAATCGTTGGTCGAAACAAAGGTGAAAATAGTGAGCATTGAAAAACTTGCAGAACACACTCTGAAGCAATGGCAAGGTATTGCGCAACGTGAGTTGAACTCGGCAGAGACCAGGTTGTTTGTTAATGGTGAATACACAGATGCGATCGATGGCGGTCGCTTCGACACGATCAATCCTGCCAATCGTGAAACGATCGCGACGATGTCTGCAGCGAATCAGAAAGACGTTGACCTGGCCGTTGCTGCAGCACGCAAGGCATTTCGCAGCGGTTGCTGGTCGCGTATGGCGCCGCGTGATCGGATGGACGTTCTATATCGTTACACGGAGTTGATCGCGGAAAATGCAGAACAACTCGCTGTGCTCGACACGCTGGATATGGGCAAACCGATCAGCGACATGCTGGAAGTGGATATCCCGACAGTGATAGAGACGATTCAGTTCATGGCAGAGTACATCGACAAGATCGAGGGCAGCGTCACCAATACCGAATCCGACGTCATGCACTATGTATTGCGCGAGCCCATCGGCGTCGTGGGTGCGATATCCCCCTGGAACTATCCACTGCTGATGGCTATCTGGAAGGTTGCGCCTGCACTGGCTGCCGGTAACACCGTCGTCCTGAAGCCCGCTGAGCAGGCGCCACTGTCTTGCCTGCGAATCGCAGAGCTTTTTGTCGAAGCAGGTGGACCACCCGGCGTTTTCAACGTCATAAACGGCATTGGTGAAGTCGCCGGCAAGGCGCTCGCTCTGCACAATGACGTGGATAAAGTCACATTTACCGGCTCGACCGAGGTCGGCAAGCTCATGCTGCAATACGCCGGTCAGTCAAACATGAAGCGGGTTTCGCTCGAGTGTGGCGGCAAGTCGCCGCAGGTCTTCATGGCCGACACGGCCAATCTCGAACGTGCGGTCGCGGCTGCATACGATGGCATTTACGCCAACATGGGTGAAGTGTGTAACGCCGGGTCGCGTCTGCTCGTAGAGCGGCCTATTTACGATGAGTTTGTGGAACGTTTTGTTAATGAAGGCAAAGACGCCTACGTGGCAGGTGATCCGCTCGACCCGAAAACCAACTTCGGCCCGCTGGTAACAGATGAAGCGCAGCAACGTGTCATGTCGTTTATCGAGTCAGGAAAAAAAGAAGGTGCGAAACTACAGTTTGGCGGCGATGCGCCTGAACTGAACGGCGCATACATCAACCCAACCCTGTTCACCGACGTGAACAACGATATGCGTATTGCGCGGGAAGAAATCTTCGGACCGGTCGCCTCAGTTCTGCCATTTGATGGTATTGATGAAGCGATCGCTATCGCCAATGATACGATTTATGGGCTGGCAGCCGGTGTCTGGACAAGTGACCTTAGCAGGGCCCACAGGCTGGTCCGGGAAATAGAGGCGGGGGTCATCTGGGTGAACAGTTTCGATGAGGGCGACATGACACAGCCATTCGGCGGTTACAAACAATCCGGCAACGCCCGCGACAATTGCATTGAAAGCCTCCTGAGTTATACGCAAAGTAAATCGGCATGGATTCGACTGTCTGAATGAGCAAGATTCTTTTCCAGAAGCGTGGGGTTATCGGGGAGATCAAACTCAACCGGCCCGATAAACTGAATGCTATTGATAGCGAGATGCTCGACGGGCTGGATGCGGCTCTGGACAATGCTGCTGCAGACGATGACATACGCGTACTTCTTCTGAGTGGAGAGGGTCGCGCATTTTCCGCCGGATTCGATCTCGATACGGGCAGTGCTGCTGCCAACGAGTCCCAGGTTGAATTCATGCGTCGGGAACTGCAACGCGACTTCGACCTCATCATGCGTTTCTGGGATTTTCCGAAACCGATTGTTGCTGCTGTACACGGCTATTGCCTGGGCAGCTCGATGGAAATTACAGCGGTCTGCGACATTACCATTGCTGCCGAGGGCACTCGATTTGGTGCCCCGGAAGTACGCTATGGCAGTGGTATCGTCTGCATGATTCTGCCGTGGATCATCGGCCAGAAAAACGCACGTGAATTGTTGCTGACGGGCAGTGATAAAATTGATGCGCACAGGGCGGAATCCATTGGCCTGGTGAATCGCGTAGTAGCGGCAGATAGTTTTCTGCAAGAGGCGCGCTCTGTTGCAGAGGAAATCGCATTAAACGATCCACTCGCCGTTCGATTGACAAAGAAAGCAATCAACCGCAGTGTCGAAATTGCAGGATTGCGGCAGGCTCTCGATGAGGCGCTCGAAGTTGATATCGAAATTGAGTCAACTGAAACAGCCGAATCGAAAGAGTTTGCTCGTATTCTTGCAAGCGACGGGCCAAAAGCCGCACTGCAATGGCGTGCGGCGAAATTACCAGGGAAATAAAGTAATCTCAGTCATATGTTCATAGTCTATTCTGACGATCACAATCTGCACGATGGCCTGCTGGATCCCAGGGGCGACAAGTGGAGTGCCAGCTCTGAATGTCCTGCGCGGGCGAACAACGTCCTCAGCACAATTCGTGAGCAGGGCTTTGGTGAGCTGATAAACCCCAGGCAGTTTGATGAAGACAAGCTGACAGCCATACACGACAGGAAGTATCTGGAGTTTCTGCAAACCGTCTGGCAGGAATGGGTCGATGCCGGCGATGATGGTGCTAACGCCAGGCCTGACACGTTCGTTGGCGCTGGCATGCGGCGTGCTGATACCCAATCCATTTACGGCAAGTTGGGTCGCTATTCATTTGATGCGACCTCGCCGTTTGTTGCCGGCAGCTGGCAGGCGATTCGAACTTCTGCAAATATTGCGCTGACCGGAGCGGAGCTGGTTAGTGGTGGTGAGCAACGAGCGTTCGCTCTGTGCAGACCGCCCGGGCATCACGCAACGATCGACTACTGTGGTGGCTATTGCTACCTGAACAACACCGCACTGGCGGTACAGTCACTACTTGATGCAGGTGCTCGCAAAGTCGCAGTACTGGATGTCGATTATCATCACGGCAACGGTACACAAAGCATCTTTTATGAGCGCAACGATGTCTTGACCATTTCATTGCATGCCGATCCGCGACTTGAGTATCCGTATTTTCTGGGTTACGAAGATGAGCCCGGTGCGGGTGTTGGTCACGGCTTTAATATTAACTACCCATTACCTTTCGGCACAGACTGGGACCAGTACAAGGTTGCGCTGACGGAAGCACTCAGTCGTTTGTCGGGTTTTGCACCAGATGCACTGGTTGTCGCACTGGGGCTGGATACATTCGCAGGTGATCCAACCACACACTTTGGTATTACGACCGCTGATTTTCTGCAAATGGGGAAAACAATTGCAGCTGCCGGAATGCCAACGCTTACGGTACTTGAAGGTGGGTACTCTGTAGACCACATCGGCCAGAATACCGTTAACTTCCTGACAGGAATTGAAGATGACTGACAGTCGATTCAAATGCACTGCCTGTGACATTGATGGTTGTAATTTCGCCCGTGACGGGATTCAATCAGGTCTATGACAGGAATCCGATTATTCTCGTTTGTGTTGCTCTGCCTGGTCATGACGGGAAAACAGGAAACAATAGCTGCCGACTCAACGCCCATTGCGGCTACGGCAACCCGCTTGCCAGCGTATCTGCTGGAAATGCCGGACTCGGTTACCGATATTCTGATCGCGAATACGGAAACTGCGACGATGCATCGTTTCGTTCGCTCAGGTGGCAGAATTATCGAGCAGGACCAGCGCTACATGTCGATTGGTCTGAACGGCGCCGGCAAACAAAGGGCCTGGGACAAGAAGACTCCGTTGGGCGTCTACTTCATTACCGAACGGCTCGACACCGCAAAGCTGGATGACAAGTATGGCGTAGCCGCATTTCCGCTTGACTACCCGAACGCCTGGGACAGGCACAACCAGCGGACGGGTTATGGCATCTGGTTGCATGGTGTCGATCACAAGAATCCACAGCGGCCACCACTGGATACAGACGGTTGCCTTGCTTTGCCGAACGACGAGATATTACGTCTTGCCGACGAGCTGGAACCCCTGGTAACGCCAATTATCGTCGCGCGGGAGCTAACCTGGGCGACGGCCGACGAGCTTGAAAAAATGCGTCTCGAGTTTCGACTGGCGCTGGGCGTGTGGCGCCAAAGCCTGGCAGAAGGTGATCTGCTGACTTATCTCTCATTGTATGCAGATGAATTTCGCTACCGGGATATGGACCGCGATGACTGGTCGTCATACCGGTTGAGTGTATTCGAGGCCAGGCAACTTGAGGGCGTCACGCTCAATGATGTGATGTTGCTGGCCGATCCTGAGGCCGCAGACCTTTTCCTGAGCCGGTTTACCCAGATCCTGGTGACCGACAGTGGTCCTGTGCGAACAACGAAGCGACTCTACTGGCGTCGTTCGGCCGGCAACACATGGAGAATAGTTGCTGAAGACGCAGGCTAGCTGAGTCAGGCAGGGGCATGATCTATATGCAAGATGCCGTTCCTACGTGCTTCGTTGATTACGCAGCAGGAATACTCGCTACCGCACAGACTCGCGAAGAATGAGTTCGTCAATCAAGTCCATCAGTGGCGGATAGCCTCCGGCTTCAGCCGCACCGGTGCGGTATTTTCCGTTGACAACAACCGCAGGCACGCTGGCAATACTGTAGCGGCGTGCAAGGTCCTGCGCTACGCGCAGCTTTTGCGAAACTTCAAACGATTTCCACGTACTGGAGAAATCCTCGTTACTGACGCCGTGTATCTGGAATAGATCCATGATCGCTGCTTCGGAGGCCAGGCGATTGCCGCGCTGATGGTATTCAGCGAAAACAGCAGCACGAAACTGTGCCGGATTCTTGATCTTGCCGTTCTTAACCAGCACTTCTTCTGTGTAATAGAGTTGTGCATGAAGTTTGACCAACGCGTTCCAGACGGCCGGAATGCGGACGAAGCGTACATTCGCGGGCTTGGTTTCGAGCCACGGGTCGATGTAGGCCTCGAAGGAATAACAGTGCGCACAGCCGTACCAGAAAAACTCGGCAACCTCGATTTTATCGGCTCCACCGACGGTCGGTTGGGTCGGCACCATGCGCGCATAATGCGTGCCTTCGGTGAATTTCCACTCCGCTGGTGCGGTTGGCACATCTGCCTGCGCAAGGATTATCGGTTGATCTGCCGCCTGAACTTCTTCTTCCTCGGCAGCCGATTCCTCAACCATTTGCGGTTGTTCGGACTCTTCTGCCGGCGCTTCTTCGAGCGCATCGACTTCGGGCGCAACGATTGCGCTTTCGTCCGCTACAGGTTCGATAACGGGGCTCGGCGTTGGCTCCTGTTTAAATACTACAAATCCAAGTACGAGTACCGCGGCGAGTACGCCGAAAATTGCAATGCGCTTCATAAAAAATCTCCGGAAAGAACTATGGTTCTGACTGGCTTAAGGACAAATGGTTTAGTGGCAATTTGGCGATTATGTTATTGCAAACCCTGAATGTAGGAAGCGACAGCAACGATATCTTCCTCACTCAGGCTGGATGCTATATCACGCATAACCTTGGTAGTGCCGTCGGATTGCCGTGCGCCGCTGGCATACGCACGCAGTTGCGTTGCAGTATACGTGGCGTACTGCCCCTTGAGTGACGGGTAGGCGGCTGCCGGGTTGCCACGTCCTGTCGGGCCGTGACAGGCGATACAGGCGGAAGATTTGTTATCGCGATCACCACCGCGATAAAGTCGCTGGCCACGATCAACAGTCGCCGGATCCGCAACCGCCTTGGCGGCGGCAGGCAGGCTGGCGAAATAAACGGCGAGGTTTCTCATGTCCTCATCACTTAGCGACATTACCTGGCCCAGCATCAGCGGCTCAGAACGGGTGCCGTTCTTGAAAGCCTGCAACTGTGCAACAGTATAGGTTGGATGTTGTCCTGCGAGACTCGGCCAAACCGGATTGACACTGTTGCCATCAGCGCCGTGACAGGCACCACAGGTTACGGCCTTGTTTTTGCCCGCTTCGGCGTCGCCATCGACGATACCGTCGGCGAACGCCGTACCGGCAAACAATATGCACAGGCTGAGTGCGACAAACTTCTTATTCATATTAACCAACCGTTACTTCAGAGCGGCATATGTATAGCCGCAAAAAAATGTAAGAAAACAAAACCGGGACGCGACGTCAATCCGTAAATCCCCCCCGCTGACGTCGCCGGCGTGGGCTTATTACAGCGGCCTTGCCGCATGGCCCCGAAGCCGTCACTATAGGGCCCGGCCGCCCCAGCAGGCCCCAAATTATACACATATCGTGGCCCGTTCCCATGTCCCAGTTTCCTGACGCAAAATTCATTACAAGCGCCAATGCGCCCACCCAGTTCCTTCCGGACAATGGCGTGGAAGTGGCTGTGGCCGGGCGTTCGAATGCCGGTAAATCCAGCGCTATCAACGTTATTGTCAATCGGCGACAGTTTGCCAGGACCAGTAAGACGCCTGGCAGAACCCAGCTGGTGAACTTTTTCGACTTGCGTGACGGGCAGCGACTGGTAGATTTACCCGGTTATGGCTTCGCGAAGGTGGCAGCGTCGGTACGGCAGCATTGGGGCAAGTTGCTGGAAAGTTATTTTGAGCAAAGACAAAGCCTGACCGGTCTGCTGCTGGTTGTGGATATCCGCAGGCAACTGCTGGATTTCGATCGGCAAATGCTCTCTTTTGCCGGCTCCGTATCGCTCCCGGTACACGTGTTACTGACCAAGGCCGATAAACTAAAACGCGGCAAGGCAGCAACAGCGCTGTTGCAGGTAAAGAAAGAACTGGGCGACTCAGCGACCGTGCAACTCTTCTCCGCACATAACAGGCAAGGCGTGGACGAAGCTCGCGAGGTACTGGAAAGGTTTCTTAAGGGATAACATTCGCGGCTACGTCGCTCTCGCGCATCCGTCTCAATCGCGGGCGAATTCTCAAGCCTGGAAAATTCTGCCAGAAACAGCTCGCTTCACGACAGAAGCACGTCCTGTGCGCCAGCCGCTCCTACAGCAAGGAGAAATCCCCGCCCCCCAACCAACCAAAACCACTCAAAAAAACCGCCTCACCACCTCACCGGTAAACTTCTTTCCCACCACCCAATAAAAAACCCCGGCGTGCTTTTGGCACCCGGGGTCAGTAACGCAACAGGTTTGGGGTGACCTTGTTGCAAGCCCGCTTAGGGAGGTAAGCGGACAAGTGACTAACGCACTCATGAAGTTGGAACAGAAATCGCCGCCAGAGTTCCATTGCTGCGTAACGCGTTGTTTTACAAAGCCTTAATCAAAGGCATCAGATTCGGATTCGCCGTAATGCGGCCCTCGAAACCACCGAAAAGAACAGACGTCATTGCGAGGAGCGAAGCGACGCGGCAACCTCTATCAGGTTGTAGTAGTGCCAAACGAAGCCGCGCGACAACGTCAGGAGGTTGCCACGCCCTCCGGGCTCGCAATGACGTCTGTTCTTTTCGGACTCGCAATGGTGTTGTCCGGCCGCTTGGTTCAGGCATCGCCTTTCAGCGTTTGTACGATCAAGTCCGGTTTATGACACCTAATGTGCCTCGTCCCAGTTTTTTCCGGTTCCCACATCGACCTTGAGTGCGACTGACAGTTCGGCTGCAGCACACATACGCGAAACGATTTCTTCGCGTACTGAATCGACTGAGTCCTTATCAACCTCGAACACCAGTTCATCGTGCACCTGCATGATCATACGCGCCGGTGCTTCACTACCAAGCAACCAGTCCTGAACAGAGATCATTGCGCGTTTAATAATGTCCGCAGCGGTGCCCTGCATCGGCCCGTTGATTGCGCTGCGCTCCGCGTACTGGCGTCGGTTCACGTTGCGGTCGTTTATCTCTGGCAAGTACAGTCGCCTGCCAAAAACAGTCTCTACATATCCATTCTGGCGTGCCTGCTCGCGAATGTCGTCCATGAACTTCTTCACGCCCGGATAGCGGTCGAAATACATGTCGACATATTCCTGTGCCTGCCCGCGGCTTATCCCAAGTTGCTTGCCGAGACCGAAGGCTGACATGCCATACATAAGGCCGAAGTTGATCGCTTTTGCGGAGCGGCGATTGTCTGCTGTCACCTGGTCCGGTTCGATATCGAATACTTCGGCTGCGGTTGCCTGGTGTACGTCACGATCATCTGTAAATGCGCTGACCAGCCCTTTGTCAGCCGACAAATGCGCCATGATGCGCAGTTCAATCTGCGAATAGTCGGCAGCCATTAAGACGGTGCCTTTGGGGGCGATGAACGCCTGCCGGATGCGCCTGCCCTCGGGGGTTCGAATCGGGATGTTCTGCAGGTTGGGGTCGGTCGATGACAGGCGTCCGGTTGCCGCGACTGCCTGGTGATACGAAGTGTGTATGCGACCGGTTTCGGCCGCGATCTGTAACGGCAACTTGTCCGTGTAGGTGCTCTTCAGCTTGGCAACACTACGATAGTCGAGAATAACGCGTGGCAGATCATAATCGTCCGCCAGTTCCTGTAATACATCTTCAGCCGTTGAGGGTTGACCTTTTGGCGTCTTGCGGATTACGGGCAACCCGAGCTGGCCAAACAAAATCTCCTGCAATTGCTTTGGCGAACCGAGATTAAATGGTGCGCCGGCAAGTTTATGCGCTTCGCTTTCAAGTCCGGCCATTTTCGTTGCCAGTTCGCCACTTTGCTTCTTCAGCATGCCGCGATCGATGAGTACGCCGGTTTCCTCCATCGCGAGAAGAATGGGGACCAGGGGTTGCTCGATTTCCTCGTAGACCTTTTTGCGCCCGGTCGTTTTCTTTAATTCACCCCAGAGGTGCTCGTGCAGCCTGAGCGTTATATCTGCATCTTCTGCGGCGTAGGGCGCTGCCTGTTCGAGATCTACCTGGTTGAATGTGAGCTGCTTGGCTCCCTTGCCAGCGACGTCCGTGTAATGAATCGTGTCGATATTCAGGTAGTATCGCGCCACCGAGTCCATGTCATGGCGTGTCGCAACACTATTGAGCACATACGACTCGAGCATTGAATCGAATTGCATGCCCTGCAGGCCAATACCGTAACGCGCAAAAATGTGCGCATCGTATTTGAGATGGTGGCCGACTTTCTTTTTCTGTGGATCTTCAAGGTACTGCTTTAACGCCTTCAGAACCGTATCGCGATCAAGTTGATCCGGTGCTCCAGGATAGTCGTGCGCGAGCGGAATATAGGCTGCTTCGCCAGTTTTCACGGCCAGCGAAATACCAACCAGCTCCGCCTGCATGTAATTGATGCTGGTCGTTTCTGTGTCCAGTGCGACCAGAGACGCTTTGTTGATTTTCTTAAACCATTTGTCGAAGCCGGCCTGCGTCAGAATAGTCTGGTAATCACCTTTCTTTGCCGGCGGCGGCTTCTCGTCACTTGTTTCGGATTGTGAATCGGCATCGAGCTGGCGCAGGAGTTGGCGCATTTCGAGACGCTGGTACAAAGGCCGCAATGCTGCAACGTCAGGTGCAGATTTCTTGAGTTCTGCAGGTGTCTGCGGCAAATCAACTTCCATATGAATGGTTGCAAGTTTTTGTGACAGCTCCAGCTGTTGCAGGTTGTCCCGCAGGCTTTCGCCTACCTTGCCGGTGATCTCATCGGCATGCGCCACAATCTCGCTAACGCTGCCATGCTGGTTCAACCATTTGGCCGCGGTTTTTGCGCCGACCTTTGGCACGCCTGGAATATTGTCGGAGCTGTCGCCGACCAGTGCCAGGTAATCGATAATTTGTTCGGGGTAGACGTCGAATTTTTTCTTAACGCCATCGCGATCCAGAACTGAGCCGGTCATCGTGTTCACCAGCGTTACATGGTCATCAACCAGCTGCGCCATATCCTTGTCCCCGGTTGAAACGAGAACCTGCATTTTGGCGGCGGCGCCCTGGCGACAAAGTGTACCGATGACGTCGTCTGCTTCAACGCCTTCAATGCGCAACAAAGGCAGCCCCATCGCCGCAACAGCTTCCAGCAAAGGGTCGACCTGTTCGCGCAGGTCATCGGGCATCGGCGGGCGGTTGGCTTTGTATTCTTCGAACATCTCGTCACGAAATGTTTTGCCCGGCGCATCAAAAACCACGACGAAGTGCTCGGTGTCATGCTCTTTGACCAGTTTCTGGATCATGTTCAGCACGCCATGCACGGCGCCGGTCGGCTCGCCACGCGAAGTCGTCAGTTTAGGCAGCGCGTGATACGCGCGATACAAGTAGGAAGAACCGTCCACCAGGACGAGTTTGCTGTCGCTCATCAGCTTTTATAACGGGCAATGCCCGCACCGTTTTATCTAAGTCTGGTTACAGGGTCGTCTTCGTCATCCTCGTCGTCTTCCTCAACCGGCAGCGGCTGTTGTTGATCCGGCATGCTGGTGCTTATCTGGTTGGTATCACCAGGCAGAAACAGCGGGCCTTTCTGACCGCAAGCTGCGATCAGCAGCAGGGAAAACAAGAATATGACTAACGATTTCGTTTGCTTATACATGACTTCAGACCATCGTTACAGCATTGCTAAATGTTATACCAGATACGCCGCCAATTCTGTGACACAGGGCCCGGCTGGCTGGGAATTCCGCTGAGAATGGGCGCTGCTTGCTGTTAAGATGCGCGTCCGCAATCAAAGGAGCGTGACGCTATGCAAATGCCGGAAACAGTCGAAGTAGAGAGCGCTGCAGAGCCGGATGGCAGTGTGATCTGGCTGCACGGGCTCGGCGCGGATGGTCACGATTTTGAAGCGATCGTGCCGGAGCTGGGCCTCGAAGGACGACTGAATCTGCGCTTCGTGTTTCCACACGCGCCGGTTCGACCTGTAACCATCAATGGTGGCATGAGCATGCGTGCGTGGTATGACATCCTGACGCTTGATCGCGGCGGTCCGCAGGACGAAGCCGGGATCCGCGCGAGTGGGAAGCTGCTCCTGCAGTTGCTGGAGCGGGAACACGAGCGTGGTATTCCCTACGACAAAATTGTACTCGCCGGGTTTTCCCAGGGTGGCGCCATCGCACTGCATACGGCGCTGCGTTTTGAACCTCGCCTGGCCGGCCTGATGGCATTGTCGACCTACCTGCCTTTGCAGGGTACTTTCGACGCCGAGGTGGCAAACAGTGCGACAGCACAATCACGCGATCTTCCCATCTTCATGGCACACGGCACCTTTGATCCGATGTTGCCGCTGGCGCTTGGGCAACACACCCATGAGGTTCTTACGGCGGCCGGCTACAAGTCGCAGTGGCATGACTATCCAATGGCGCATGCCGTGTGTGCAGAAGAAATCGCGCACATCAGCGACTGGTTGTTGAATGTTTTTGCCGCGGGTGAAGACTGAGTCCCACGTGTAAATATTGCAGCTTACGTTGCGGCAAAGCTGTAACGTGAATCACCACTGGCTGTCCCTGCCACATCGAAACGTCGCTCACAAACGCTTATTTTTTCCTGTTCTGACCAGGTGAGGGCCGTAGAGCAGCGTGTGCCGTATTCCGCCGAAACGATATGCGGAGCGGTCAAAGCTTTGGCGAGCACAAATGGCAAGTTGCCCGCTTCCACATCCGTGCTTGGCGCAGGAGTCCTGTCGGCCATGATTCTGAGTAGTGTGGTCTCGTCGACTTCGCCTGATTCGGTCAGGTTGCGCAGTGCATCCCTGGTGCGAACGAGTTTGGTCCATGGCGTGTCCAGCGACGCGTTGCTCAGGCCATAGACCCCAGGTGCAAGCCGCACAGCCTCGTCACCGCGATTCGAAACGTACCAGAGCTCATCCCGATCCGCCGCAAGCAAACTGAAACCGGCATAGTCATCACTCTCAAGCGACGCAACAAATTTCCCGACCGGTGCTGCAGAACTTACGAAGTTGGTAATAATCTCTCCACGTGATCGCAGACCAGGTCGTTGACTGAGTTGCTCGCGATAATTGGTCACGGTCGCGAATCGACCCGGTTTGCTTACTGCCAGCCAGGTACCACCTGCCTGTAAATCGCGACCGGCAAGAATGTCGGGATAGTCCGGCCACCAATGCAGTTCCCGGGCGGGCCGTTTATGAAATTCATCACGATTCGCGGCCAGCACCAGGCGGTACTCGGGGTGCATTTTCCAGGCGAAAACAACCAGGCACATTGACGTCAGTGACCAGTTTCGTTCAGCCAGTCATCAACCAGCCGTCGCGCAATTGATAATCGGTAAGGCAACTTGGGAAAACCGGAGCGCAGCTCCTTTCTGCTGAACCACTGCGCGTCTTCGAGTTCATCATCATTTAGCTGAATGTCATCCGAAGTCGCAATCGCGGTGAAACCCAACATCAGGGCCGATGGGAAAGGCCACGGTTGCGAGCTGTGGTAGTGCACACCAGCGACTTCGATGTTGGTTTCCTCGGCAACTTCGCGACGCACAGCATCCTCCAGGCTTTCCCCGGGCTCGACAAATCCGGCGATCGTTGAGTAGCGACCCTCGGGCCAGTCCGTCTGTCGACCGAGCAGGCATTTATCGCCTCTCGTAACCAGCACAATGATCGCCGGGTCGACTTTCGGAAATGTGCGGATTGCACATTCCTGGTTGGTACAGATGCGTGTATTGCCACCGGATTCGGTGCGCGACTGAGCGCCACAAACGCCACAGTACTTTTGCAACCCGTGCCAGAGTACCAGCGCGCGGGCATGGGCTATCAGGTTAGCCTCGTCTGCCGGCACGACGCTGCCGAGGTAACGCAGGTCATGGAACTCGCCGGCGCCCGTAAATGGCGCCTCTTCGCTGCGGTCTATATGAATTGCAAAAGTGGGCTTCTGCCGAAACATGCCAAGAAATATTGTTTCCTGTTGTGGCAGGAAAGCGTCGACGTCTGCTCTTTTCAGCAGAGTCGCGTTGAAAGGTTCACCGGCCGCCAGGCATTTGTCTCCCCAAACGGGCACAAAACGAGCATCCGGGCTCTCAATGGCTGTTGCAAGCCACTCAGGGTCTTCGCGCCGGTGACCGGTGCGGTCGACGAAAGCGCCCGCGAATATATTGTGCTCGCTCATGGTCCGGGCAGTGTACAGAATTTCCCGCGACGGGCTGTGTGCTCCCGCCTGCCGGAACCACGAATCAGCATGGACTTGTGATCGTCAGGCAGGCATGGACCTGCTGCTCTTCGAAATCTCGCAACTGGGGCACCTGCGCTGGTCCAGGGCGTAGGCATCCTGAATATACCGAGCCCGGCAAGTCGCGCAAATCGCCAGATACAATTCGTCGTTCCGGGAAACATTCTGTAGCAGATTCCAGGCCCACTCAAAACTGATTTTTGGTGAAGGATGCAACAACACATAGGTTTCGAAGGCGCGGCAAACCCGATGACCGTATTCAACGTCGGGTCGCGGCCAGCAGGTATGTACTTTGTTGGCTGTATCGATACGCAACAACAGGCTTGTGCAGAATAAAGCGATCAATGTCGTCGCTTCGAGCTGGTTCAACGGGGTTTTGACGAACAATGTAATTTGCTGCGGTGATTTGCCCCTGCGCCGTTTGACCGTGTCACAACCGGTATTGCGGAAATAGGTGCTGTACAGCTTACGAATCCGGTCGTCGCTCAGCCCCGTGCAGTCGCGGATGGTCCTCGTCCTGGCCTCATGATTGATCATTCGTAGCGCCAGCTCAAACTGGCTTCTTTCGGCGGAGTAACGGTTGTCGGTGAGTCGCATTTCTTCCCCTTTCTGCTAGTTTATGCCCATATAAGGTTGACAAAAAGGCTATACTATCGCTATATGGGAAATCAAGCATTATTTGCGTAACTGGACACAAGCATAAAAAACGTCCGGAAAAACGCATCCTGGGAGGAAATTATGGCTTTTGATGGTCCCCAAACCACTGATTACACGAATGTCGTCTCTTTGAACCGGGCGTATCTGTCTTTGCTGCAGCGTGACCTGCGCGCACGTCATGGACTTCGCCAGCTCTCTAGCCGTCTGTCAGACAAGATCACCGGCCTGAACAAACGCCAGATAGAGCGACTGGCGGCAACGCCATTTCTGCTGCTGTCGTTTCGCGAAGGCAACGATCATTACTGGAGCGAAGTGCTCGGCGGCCCGCCGAGCGGCGACTTGTTTAAGTCATCCGGATCCGAAGATCTTGATACCCTGATATCAGCCGGGCTTGGTTTCATATGGCAGCTCGCACGGCAGAACCCATATGCGCTTCGACTCATCTGCGGTGCAAGCCTGCATTGGTGTGAGGAAATAGCGGAGCAGACCTTTTTTCGCCTGCTGGTCTCGGTGGCAGCTCACGGTAATATTTTGCAGCTGCGTGCGGCGCACGATCACGAACTCTGGCGAAAACTG
>Ga0164315_10000810_pt1 | contig 22593 bp, 21 predicted proteins | sample GuaBasSedimGuay6_FD_113737 | JGI IMG/M metagenome (GOLD analysis project Ga0164315, IMG submission 113737) | Subseafloor sediment microbial communities from Guaymas Basin, Gulf of California, Mexico - Guay6, Core 4569-2, 0-3 cm | ecosystem: Environmental > Aquatic > Marine > Hydrothermal vents... | reverse complement strand
CCACACGAACAGCGGCATCTTCATGTAAGTCATACCGGGAGCGCGCATATTCATCACCGTGGCGATGATATTGATGGAGCCCATAATGGATGACAGCCCCAGTATGTGCACCGAGAAGATGAAGAAGGTCACCGACGGGGCCGCATAGGTGGTGGACAGCGGTGCGTAGAACGTCCAGCCGGCCGCCGGAGCGCCGCCTTCCATGAACAGGGTGGATGCCAGCAACAGGAAGGTCGGCGGCAACAGCCAGAAGCTCAGGTTGTTCATCCGCGGCAGGGCCATATCCGGCGCCCCGATCATCATCGGGATCAGCCAGTTGGCCAGGCCAACAAAGGAGGGCATGATCGCCCCGAACACCATAACCAACCCGTGCATGGTGGTCATCTGGTTGAAAAAAGCGGGTTCTACCAGTTGCAATCCGGGCTGGAACAGCTCGGCGCGGATAACCATGGCAAAGAAGCCACCCAGGATAAACATGGCAAAAGAGAACCACAGGTACATGGTTCCAATATCTTTATGGTTGGTGGTAAACAGCCACCGGCTGAGGCCCTTGGCAGGACCGTGATGATGATCGCCCATCGTTAACTCCTCCAATTAGCCCTTTTTGTGGTTGTAGACATCAATGGGTTGAACCATGTCGCCCATGTTGTTGCCGAATGCGTTGCGCTGGTAGGTGATGACCGCCGCCATATCGACGTCGTTTATCTGCCCGCCAAAGGCCTGCATAGCCGTTCCCGGAACGCCGTTGATACCCACATCGAGGTGTGTACCGAGCTCGCCCATGGCAACCGGGCTCTTGGCAATCGCTTTACCGACACCGCCCTCACCATTGGCGCCGTGACAGGCCATGCACGAGCGGTCATAGACCGCCTTGCCGCGCTCCATCAGTTCGTCCAGAGTGAAGGTCTGGGCCATCAGCTCCTTGACTTGAGTGGCTTCACTCTGCTTGGCGTCTAACCACTGGGCATATTCTTCCCTGCTCACCACATTGACCACAATAGGCATGAAACCGTGATCCTTGCCGCATAACTCGGCGCACTGGCCGCGGTAAATGCCCTCTTCCGTGGCCTTGGTCCAGGCCTCATTGATAAAACCGGGAATAGCGTCTTTCTTCACCGCCAGCTCGGGTACCCACCAGGAGTGGATCACATCATTGGCTGTCACCAGGAAACGAACCTTGGTGTTCACCGGTATAACCACGGGCTCATCCACCTCCAACAGGTAGTGTTCGCCCTTGGCCTCGGTGTTGTGAATTTCACTCTGAGGAGTGCGCAAGTTACTGAAAAAACTGATATTTTCACCATTTTCATTCAGGTATTCGTACTTCCACTTCCACTGGTAACCAGTGATCAGAATATCCATCTCCGCATCGTCGTTGTCGTAAATGGCCAGCAGAGTAGACGTGGCGGGAAACGCCATTGCAATCAATATGATGAAAGGCACCACTGTCCAGGCGATTTCCACCGCGGTGCTCTCGTGGAAGGTGGCGGGTGTGACGCCCCTTGATTTGCGGTGGTAAATGATGGAGTAGAACATCACTCCAAATACGCCGACACCGATGACTGTACAAATGATAAGGATGAGCATGTGCAAGTCATAGATTTGCTTGCCCACGTCGGTAACGCCAGGTGGCATATTAACCTGGCTCGCCTCTCCACCCGCCGCCATAGCCATGGCGGTCATCAGCATCAGCACAGGGCCAAGCGCGAGCTTGCACAGCCGCTTCGCTTCAAAACACATTTCCCGTGTCTCCATATAATAAAATTGTTTTCTCCAGACTGGCTTTCATTTGTTATTGCAGACCCTTACCCGTATTCCAGGCAATGGTGAAACACGCCATGACCACGCCACAAATGGGCAGGGGCAGGGCGCCAACTCTGCTTGTACTTGCCAGCTGACTTCAATTTGTCGATGGTGCGACAATAGGTCGCACCGACAAAGCATTTGAAGTATAGCGAAACTATCGCTCAAAGCCTACAAAGTTGCAGCTTTTGTAGGGAGACATACCCGGTCACTGGCTGCTGCGGCCGTTCGCAGTAAGGCATGAGTCCAATATATGGAAGATAGAAAGCGCCTGGACCACAAAATCTGGGGTATCGCGTGGCCGGCAATCCTTTCCAGTATTTTCATTGCTGTGCCGCAATGAGTGAACGCCGCTGTACCGGGGAACCCCGGTAGCGCGCTCTACCTTGGTGTAACAGCCACCGATAGCACCCTGTTGACCTTACCAAGTGGCTAAATGCTGGGAATGTACTAGCCTGAATAAACCCCTTAACTGGATCTTCACAGCACAGGGTGGACCATGATCTCACCGGGTATCAGGGAAACAATCGACGCCGCTCTGCGCAGGGAGAGCGAAACCAACCAGCTGAGCCGGCGCCTGGAGCAGCAGCTTCCCCGATTGCGTGACAAGCTGGAGTTCCCTGAAGAGGAGCCTGTGGCGGCCCTGATGGCATTCATTACCGATTACGTGGAAAGTGTGCCCGGTTGTCTGCGGCTGGCAACAGCGGTGAGCAAACACCTGGGCTTTTACGATTACGCGGCACCATTCCTGTACCTGGCAGAGGATTATTTCCTGCAACCCCCGGATGAACTGCCCGCAGATGGCGGCCTGGAAGCCTTACTAGACGAGGCATTTCTGGCCCACCGCCTGCTGGAGGAAGTGAACGATCACCACATGAGACATCTACAGCGACCCCTGCTACCGGTCGATATGACAGAAGCCAATATTATCGTCCATCACCTGTTAGGTGACGAATTCGCCACTCGGTTGGAACAGTTAGTGCAGTTCACCGCTGCGCAATTACTGCGCCGGGAACACGTATGGGATGAGGTACGCTCTGGGCCGGGCCAGGCGGAGACTGCCTCCCTGATCACAACCGGCAACCTGCGGGGCTCTCCCCAGCAGATCAAGCTGCGTCTGGCCTCATAGGTGACAAGCTACTTTCCGTCCTCACCCGGATCGATAAGAGTAATCGCCTCCGCCGGGGTCTCCATCCGACGAGCCGCGGGGCGACTAACCCGGGTCGGCACTTCCCGCAGACGGCCAGTCTCGCCCACCGGGGCAATGACCTGGCCCGGGTCGGGCCGCTCCTCACTAAAACCACAAGCCACACACTCCCGCTGGTCCGTATCCAGATTCACTACGATTTTGTCCATGCTGGCGCAGCGAGGACACACTGCGCCAGCAATAAAGCGCCGTCGATTGGCCTTGTCCGGCATTGTTTGCTCTCCGCAGGGTGGTTGGCTATTGTAGCAGGCTATTACCTTCAGGGAGTTCACCATCAATGCGGCACTACAACCCGATCAACCTGCGCAGCTTTCAGAACAAGATCCCCGCCACCGGTCAGCGCGTGCTCATTGACCCCAGCGCCGTAGTGTTGGGCGACGTATCCCTGGGGGATGATGTCTCCGTCTGGCCCCAGGCCACAATCCGTGGCGACGTACACCACATCACAGTCGGTGCCAGGGCCAGCGTGCAGGATGGCTGTGTATTGCACGTCACCCACGCAAGCTCCTACAATCCAGATGGCTGGCCACTGCAGATTGGCTGTGATGTCACCATCGGCCACAACGCCACCCTGCACGGCTGTACTGTGGGGGACCGCGTACTGGTCGGTATGGGGGCCATAGTTATGGACGGCGCGGTGGTGGAGGATGATGTTGTTATTGCCGCTGGCGCCCTGGTCACTCCCGGCAAGCGTTTACGCAGTGGCTATCTCTATGCCGGCGGCCCGGCCAGGGAGATGCGTAAATTAAGTGCCCAGGAGATGGCATACTTTACCTACATCGCCAGCAACTATGTAAAACTGAAAGATCAGCACATAGCCGCGTTGGAGGCCTCCATTGCATCTCTTAACTGATTTATCACCGGGCGGGTTTCGGGGCGAACCTTGCGCCAGATATAAAAGGACTGGGCTGCCTGTTCCACCAACATACCCAAACCATCGGCCACCGCCCAGGCGGCATGGTGAGCGGCCCAGCGCATAAACGGTGTGGGTTGAGCGCCGTAAACCATGTCGTAACAACAGCTGCGCTCGGTTAACAGGGAACTGGGCAGCTCGGGCATTTCCCCTGACAATCCGGCGCTGGTGGCATTGATAACAAGATCGAACTGGCGCTGGCCAATCAGGTCGTAGGCCCCACCCTCCAGCGTGGCAATATCGGCAAATTCGGCTGCCAGCTGCATTGCCCGCTGCGCGGTTCGATTGACTATCAGCAGTTCGTGGGGCCGCTCCCGCAACAGAGGCTCCAACACGCCGCGCGCTGCTCCACCAGCACCGAGCACCAGCACTCGCAGGCCCTGCACGGCCCAACCCAGATTGGCAACCATGTCCCGGATCAGGCCAATTCCGTCGGTATTGTCCCCCTCGATAGTGCCGTCCTGGACCCGACTGAGGGTGTTCACCGCACCGGCCCGCATAGCCCGGTCACTGAGCCGGCTGGCGAATTCGAACGCGTCGCGCTTGAACGGTACGGTAATATTCAAGCCGGCTCCGCCGGCGTCAAAGAAACTGGCTGCGGCTCGGGCAAAGCCGTCCAACTCAACCCGCACCGCCCGGTACTGCATTTGCTGAGAGCACTGCTCGGCAAAAATCCCGTGTATAACCGGGGATTTGCTCTGCTTGATAGGGTTGCCGAATACGGCGTATCTGTCTTTCTCGGTCATGAACTACTACCCCGCTAATACATATTCCTATGGTTATATTTCGGCCAACCAATCACGACCCTGCAGGTAATACTCCGTCAAATCAGCCTCGGGCGTCCCGGGCTGTGGGCGGTAATCGTATTCCCAACGCACCAACGGCGGCAGGGACATCAGTATGGCCTCTGTACGACCGTCAGATTGCAGGCCGAACAGGGTGCCCCGGTCAAACACCAGATTGAACTCCACGTAGCGGCCACGACGATACAGCTGAAACTGCCGCTCGCGCTCACCATAGGGCATATCCTTGCGCCGTTGCACAATAGGGAGGTAGGCCGGGATATAAGAATCGCCCACCGCACGCATGAAAGCAAAACAGCGATCAAAGCCCCATTCATTCAGGTCATCAAAAAACAAACCGCCGATACCGCGGGGCTCCTTGCGATGCTTGAGGTAGAAATACTCGTCACACCAGGCCTTGAAGCGGGGATGAACATCCTCCCCAAACGGCGTACAGGCCTCCGCGGCGGTCCGGTGCCAGCTGATGCAATCCTCGGCGTTGCCGTAGTACGGGGTGAGATCATAGCCTCCACCAAACCACCAGATAGGGTCCTGGCCTGGTTTTTCTGCGACAAACAGTCGAACATTGGCATGAGAAGTGGGCACGTAGGGGTTGCGCGGGTGGATAACCAGCGAGACGCCCAACGCCTGGTAGCCGCGCCCGGCCAGCTCCGGCCTGGAAGCACTGGCGGAGGGTGGCAGGTTGTCACCATATACGTGAGAAAAGTTAACGCCGGCTTTTTCAAATACCGCTCCATCAACCAGGACGCGGCTGCGACCGCCCCCGCCCCCGGGGCGCTGCCATTCGTCGGTAATAAACGTGGCGGCGCCATCCTCCGCCGCCAGGGCGTCGCATATGTTGTCCTGTAACTCGAGAAGATAGGATTTAACCTGGTCGATCTGCATATCGCTTTCCCGCTGCGCTTATCGCCGCCGCATTATACGCGCCCCCCCTTCTCTCGGACAGCCATCTATGCGCGGATAATTTGTCCGCTAGTCAGATCCTTTATGGATGTCGGCCGCCCGATCCCTCCGACTGTGCCAGGCAGCACATAATCCAGCTTGTCGCCGAAATAGCGTTTCACCTGAAATAACTCCCGCGCTGCCCGGCGGCCAGCCGGGTTGGCGGAAGTTGATACCAGCGGACCACCCCAGGCCTGGCAAAGGGCCTGAACCACGGGATGGTCACTCACCCGAACTGCAACGGTATCGTGTTCACCGTGTACCCAGGTTGGCACCAGGTCCCGGTGTGGCAGCAGCCAGGTTGTAGGGCCCGGCCAACTGGCGGACAACCTGTCGCTTTGCACAATGGGCAGGTCCGCTAACAACAAGCCGAACTGGCTCTGGCTCGCCGCCACCAGGATCAGGCCCTTGGCAAGTGGTCTGTGCTTGAGCTCAAGCAAACGTGTCACCGCAAATTCATTGCCTGGATCACAACTGAGCCCCCACACGGCCTCGGTTGGGCAGGCGACGACACCTCCGCTATACAGGGCGTGAACCGCCGCCTGGAGGCGCAATGGGCCGGGAGAAAATGGCACAATCAGCCGTTTAATGTTTCCTGCAAGGCGGCATCTTTGGCATAGATTGCCTTGGCATTGGCCGCTCGCTCGTCGTGCAGTTGCTGCGCCAAATCCGGGTCGGATGCCGACAGGATTTGCGCGGCCAGGTAGGCGGCGTTTTTGGCGCCTGCCTTGCCTATTGCTACCGTTGCTACAGGGATCCCCGCCGGCATTTGCACCGTGGACAGCAGCGCATCCAGCCCGTCCAGGGAGGCATTTATAGGTACGCCGATTACCGGTTTGACCGTGGCGGACGCGACTGCACCCGCCAGGTGAGCCGCCATGCCGGCAGCGGCGATAAACACCGCGCAGCCACGCTGCTGCGCATCCACAACAAAGTCCCTGGTGACCGCCGGGGTGCGGTGCGCCGAGGTGATGCGGGCTTCGAAAGGAATCCCGAAAGAACGCAACACAGCGAAGCTGGCTTCCATAACAGGCAGGTCCGAATCCGAACCCATAACAATTGCCACAAATGGCTTGCTCATTGACTATCTCCGATCAAACTGACGGTGTGGCCCCGGTGAAAACAGTGACCTGCCGAAAAAGAGCGCGAAATTTAACCAACTGGAGCCAACTTGGCAAGTAATAGTGCTCCCTCGCGGAGATATTGCCCGGAAAAAGCACCAGTTTACCTCACCACTCACGGTGTAACATTCAGGTGGTTGGAGCACTGGGAGTCTGTCGGACTTAACACTGTCCTACTACGGACGGTTAAGTCCGACAGACTCCTAGCGGCGAATATATCCACCGGCACTGCGCGCCACTAGCCCGGCGAGTTCCAGAGCAGACAGGTCCGACAACACCCGCGCAATGGGCAATCTGCTACAGCGCACCAATTCATCTACCGTGGTCAATTCGAAGCCCACCAGCTCCAGCACCTTTTGCAACCCCCCCGGCACATCCGCAGGCGCAACATCGCCCCCCCGCGCCGGCGTAAACAAATCCTGTTGCAGGGTATAAAGCGGTCCCAGTTCCTCCAGCACATCGTCAATAGTCTGCACCATCTTGGCGCCATCACGAATCAGGTGCAGGCAGCCCTGGCCACCTTTATGGAGCATCGACCAGGGCAGGGCGAATACTTCTCGCCCCTGCTCCAGGGCAGTCCCGGCGGTAATCAGGGAGCCACTGGGCAGGGCCGCCTCGACCACCAGCACCCCCAGCGACAGGCCGCTGATAATGCGATTGCGTCGCGGGAAGTTCTGTCGCCGTGGCGGCGTCCCCGGCGGAAATTCTGTCACCAGGCAGCCCACTTGTTCAAGCTCTGCAGCCAACTGCCGGTGCCGTAGCGGATAGACTCGATCTATACCAGTGGCCATGACCGCGATACTTTTGCCGCCACTGCGCAGCGCGCCACGGTGTGCAGCCCCGTCAATACCCAGGGCCAGGCCGGAACAAATATGCAGCCCGGCGTTGGCCAACTGGCCGCTCAGAGTCTCAGCGATGCGCAGCCCCGCGGGACTGGCTCGACGACTACCCACTACCGCCAGCTGTGCTTCCTGTAACAGGGACAGGTCACCACGCACGTATAAAAGGGGAGGGGGGTCATAAATTGTACGCAACAGCGGCGGGTACCGCCCATCGGAGAGGGCAAGAGTTTGCGCGCCACAGGCGGCCACGGCCGCCTCGGCCCGCGAATCTGCAACATTCATACATCATCCTTGACGTCATGTCTGTCGGTGATAGCACGGGACAATATGCCCTGTGCGCTGCCGCATCCTGCGGCACTGGTGTACCTCGTTAGGGGTTCTTGACCTTATCCATCACTTTCAAGGGCCGGCTGGACTTGAGTACGATGGCGTAGCTGGCCTTCTCGAAGGACTCAAACACCATAGCCAGGCCCGCACGAGAATCCGGCAGTTGCACATTACTCTCCGCCACCTTGTCGAAGACCACTGCACCAGCCCGGTAGACCGCCAGCACGTGGCCGATCTCCAGTCCATCTCGCTTGCCTTTATTGAGCACTACAATGTCCATAGCGCCAATCTGGGTAAGCCCGCCGTCCACTGCGATCATAAGACCGTTGTCAATTTCCTTCTCCGGTGCCCTTGGGTGGAACGTGGCATCCAGAATGCGCTCTTCCATCGGCAGCAGGCGATCTTCGAGGCGTACCTCTTCGGTGATCCGGGTGACTTCCAGTTCGGTGATTTCGTCCTTGTTACTACTGAGTAATTTGGCGCTGCCGATATCCTGGGCCTGGTAGCCCAGCAACTCCTGTGTCACCGGATCCACGTAGATATCGCCAACACGGTAAATGCCGTAGGCCCGCTCGTCATCCGGGAATGGCCCGCGTCCGTAAACAATATCGCCGGGGGCACTGAGCAAATTTCGCTTGTCACCAGCGACGATATAGGCTGAGTCGTTAAGCTTCGCTGCGTCCATGATGCGATGGCGCAATAGCCACGGGCCAATTTCATCCAGCGGAATAATGGGGATGGCCAGGTCCAGGGGGCTCACACGCATATTCGGCGTAAGCTTCACATCCTTGCCGCGGCGCAGACGCAGACGCGGCTGCCCGTCTATCCACACCAGGTACAGTTCGTCCCCGGGGAAGATCAGGTGGGGGTTGTCAATCTGGGGATTGACATCCCACAGCTCAGGCCAGAGCCAGGGCTGCGTGAGATACATGCCGGATATGCCCCAAAGGGTATCGCCCTTCTTGACGACATAAGTTTCCGGCACATCTTCGTTGAGTTCCACTGCTGCCTGTAACCACCCGCTAAACAGGAGTGATAACAGCAGTAAGCAAACCGAGAGTGACCTTATTTTCATTTTTCCGTCCCTGCGTGGCCTTGTTATTGTTCGCCCCATCGCTATCTGTACATAATAGCAGATGCTATCGCAGCGCATTTTTCGCGCCCTGTGGGCTCTCGTCGCGACAGTCCCTGTGATTTCCAGGTGTCAATGACAGCCAATCCGTCTGCAAACCGACCGATCTGCAGCATCATGACGCCCCTCCACTGACACCCATTCTTCACAGGTAGTATAATAGCTATAGTTTGCTGCCGCGAATTATCGCTGGCAAGCCCTAATGTTATTAATTCACGCAGCCAATTTCAGCCATTTCTGGCGATTTACTGAGCAATCCGGACCATGGCAGTACTTGAAATACTAGAATTTCCCGATCCGCGGTTGCGCACCGAGGCCAAACCGGTAGCCCAGGTAACGGCCACCACCCGCGTCCTGATAGACGACATGTTCGAGACCATGTACGACGCTCCAGGCATCGGTCTGGCGGCTACTCAGGTCAACGTCCACCAGCGTATACTGGTCATCGATATATCGGAGAATCGTGACGACCCACAGGTATTCATTAATCCCCGGTTAACCGTATTGGACCCCGAGCTGGGAGAATACGATGAGGGCTGCCTCTCTGTTCCAGGTTTTTACGAAACGGTCAATCGGCCCCAGGCGGTGGAAGTCATCGCCCTGGATCGCAACGGTGAGCCCTTTACCCGGGAGTTAAACGGTTTGTTGGCCATTTGTCTACAACACGAAATAGACCACCTCAACGGCAAGTTGTTCGTCGATTACCTGTCGGCACTCAAGCGGCAGCGTATTCGAAAGAAGCTGGAAAAAAGCCAGCGGCAACGGGCCTGACCGCGCATGCCATGCCCCCCTCTGCGAGTGATTTTCGCCGGAACTCCTGAGTTTGCCGCGTTTTATTTAAAGGCCTTAATAGATAGTGAGCACCAACTATTGGCTGTTTACACCCAGCCCGACCGGCCTGCCGGGCGAGGGAAGAAGCTACAGGCAAGCCCGGTCAAACACCTGGCCCAGGAGGGCGGCCTGCCCGTTTATCAGCCCGTTTCCCTGAAGGATATCGCTGAGCAACAGAAGCTGACCGAATTGGCCGCAGACATATTGATAGTCGTAGCCTACGGCCTGATCCTGCCCCAGGGAGTACTCGATGCACCCCGTCTCGGCTGCCTGAATGTACACGCCTCCCTGCTGCCCCGCTGGCGGGGAGCGGCACCCATACAACGCGCCATTGAAGCGGGGGATCATGAAACGGGTATTACCATCATGCAGATGGATGCCGGCCTGGACACCGGGGAAATGCTGGCCACAGTCACCACCCCGATAGATGACAATACCACGGCGGCCAGCCTGCACGACAAACTCGCGGCACTGGGTACCCCCCTGCTACTGCAGGTGCTGGGCGACCTTCCTGCCTACCAACACAGAGCGTGCACGCAGGGTAATGAACTGGCCACCTACGCCAGTAAAATTCTCAAACCCGAGGCAGCAATCGACTGGCATCAGAATGCGCAGCTACTCGAACGCAAAATCCGTGCTTTTAATCCTTTCCCGGTATGTTTCAGCACCCTGGGCAATGAGCGGGTAAAGATCTGGCAGGCCAAAGTGGTCGGTTCAATAGCCATGCCGGAAGGGCCCGGGACTATTCTGCGAGCCGACCAGCAGGGCGTTGTCGTCAACTGTGGCGCCGGGCAGCTCAGTATTACGCGGTTGCAACTTCCCGGCGGCAAGCCCCTGTCTGCACAGCAAATACTCAACGCCCGTGGTGCGCTGTTCGCGCCCGGCCGTAAGTTCTGTTCGCCCCCGACGGGTCGCAGCTGATGGCCCTCGATGTCCGGGCCGCAACGGCCCGCGTTATCGGTGAAGTACTGGCTGGCAATTCCCTCAACCAGGCCCTGCCGCCCATGCTAACCCGGGTCAGCGAGCGCGACCGGGGCCTGTTACAGCAATTGTGTTACGGCACATTACGCCATAGCCCCGGCCTGCAAGCCACGCTGGGTCGATTGCTGGATAAACCTCTGCGGGACAAGGACCGGGACATACAGGGTCTGTTGCTGTGCGGGCTCTACCAGTTGGACCACATGCGCATCCCAGACCACGCCGCTGTGGCAGCCACGGTCGGGGCGACCCGGATCCTCAAGAAACCGTGGGCCAAAGGCATGACCAATGCGGTATTGCGGCGCTATCTGCGGGAGCGCGAACAGCTGACCCAGGAGCTGGATGATGCGGCGCGCGCCAGCCACCCCGCATGGCTCTATAACAAACTGCTGCTGCAATGGCCTGATTCCGCCACCGCTATTATAGAAGCCAACAACCAACACCCGCCCATGACCCTGCGCGTAAACTGCGGCCGCCTGTCCCGAGAGGAATATCTCAGTACGCTGGCAAAAGAGGGTATCGAAGCAAGGGCTGGAGAGGTCGGCCCACAGGCCATCCAGCTATCCCGGCCGAGGGATGTACTGGAATTACCCGGTTTCACCACCGGGGATGTTAGCGTACAGGACGAGGCGGCGCAGATGGCGGCGCCGCTACTGCAATGCGCACCCGGGGAGCGGGTACTGGACGCCTGCGCGGCTCCCGGGGGCAAAACCTGTCACATGCTGGAGCTGCAGCCACAGCTGGGCGAACTGGTGGCCATGGATGTAGATGAACAGCGCCTGCAAAAAGTCGCCGAGAACCTGCAACGCCTGGCACTAACCGCCACCCTGCTGGCGGGCGATGCGGCCAGGCCTCCAGACCAGCTCCAAAGCGGCTCTTTCGACCGTATTCTGGTGGATGCACCCTGCTCTGCCAGCGGCGTAATCCGCCGCCACCCCGATGTGAAATTGCTGCGTCGGGAAGCCGATATCCCCCAGCTGGCAGAACAGCAACTGGCCATTCTGCAGGGTTTATGGCCGCTACTAAAGACAGGCGGCATGCTGCTCTACGCCACCTGCTCGGTGCTGGATGAGGAGAACAGCCAGGTCGTTCAACGTTTTCTATCTGACTGCGGGGATGCCGAATTGTGCGCCATTGATGGCGTGTGGGGGCAGACAGTGGCCTGCGGGCGCCAACTACTGCCTTCAACAACCGGACACGACGGACTCTTCTATACCCTCCTAAGGAAAGCCCAATGATAGTTGTGCACTATTTCGCGCTGCAAACACTTACATTCGATGAATGATTTCTTTAAGGTACACAAGTACTTAGGGCTATTTGAACTCGACAAGCCATGAAGATCATTATTCTCGGGGCTGGCCAGGTAGGCGGCACACTCGCCGAACACCTGGCCAACGAACAAAACGATATCACGGTGGTAGACACCGACGGTGACAAGCTCCGCGCATTACAGGACCGGCTGGATATTGGCACTGTAACCGGCGGCGCGTCATATCCCAATATTTTGTATAAAGCCGGCGCCGAAGACGCCGACATGCTCATCGCAGTTACCAACAGTGATGAAATCAATATGATGGCCTGTCAGGTCGCTCACATCCTGTTCAACACTCCCACCAAAATTTCTCGTGTGCGCTCACCCAACTACCTGTCCCACCAGGAGCAGCTGTTCACCCCCGAACGAATTCCAGTGGACGTTATCATCGGCCCGGAGCAGCTGGTTACCCAAAATATACAGCGCCTGATAGCCAACCCGGGCGCACTGCAGGTGCTTGATTTTGCTGAGGGTCGGGTGCAATTGGTAGCAGTGAAGGCGTTTCACGGGGGCCCTATTGTCGGTCAGGAATTGCGGGAAATCCGTAAGCACATGCCCAAAGTGGATACCCGGGTTGCCGCTATTTTCCGGCAGGACCGTCCCATCATTCCAGAAGGCAGCACTGTGGTTGAGGCGGATGACGAGGTCTTCTTTATCGCCGCCAAAGAAAACATTCGAGCTGTGATGTCGGAACTGCGCAAGGTGGACAAGCCTTACAAACGTGTGATGATCGCCGGTGGCGGCAACATCGGTGCCACCCTGGCATTGAATATAGAAAGTAAGTACCAGGTGAAAGTGATCGAAAAATCCTACAGCCGTTGCCGGCTGCTGTCCGAGCGCCTGAAGCACAGTATCGTACTCAACGGCAGTGCCTCTGAACCACAGCTGCTCTCTTCCGAAAATATCGAGGTCACAGACGTCTTTTGTGCCCTGACCAATAACGACGAGTCCAACATCATGATGTCCATGCTGGCCAAGCGTATGGGCGCCAAAAAAGTAATCACCCTGATAGCCACCTCAGCCTATGCCGAGCTGGTGGGCGATGAAATCGATATCGCTATCTCCCCGCAGCAAATCACCATCGGCAGCCTGCTGACACATGTCAGGAAAGGCGACATTAGCAACGTGCACTCCCTGCGCCGTGGCGCGGCCGAAGCGATCGAGGTCACCGCACACGGCGATAACTATTCATCCAAGGTGATTGGCAAACGGCTGGACGAGATCAGCCTGCCAGACGGAGTCACTATCGGCGCTATAGTACGCGATGATGAGGTCATCATAGCGCACAGCCATATCGTGGTGGCGGCCGACGATCACGTTATTCTGTTCCTGGTCGATCGCAGTAAAATCCACGCTGTGGAAAAGTTGTTCGCCGTGGGCTTCGGGTTCTTTTCCTAAATGCACATCAGCGTCTCCTTCAGGATTCTCGGTGTACTGCTGATGCTGTTCAGCACCGCAGCACTGCCGCCACTGATAATAGCGCTGGTCGCACAAGACCACACTGCCACCGGGTTTTTATCGGCTATGGGCATCACCTTCCTGTCCGGCCTGGCCATGTGGTTACCGGTAAAAGATGCCCGGCACGAACTGCGCATCCGTGACGGGTTTTTGATCACCTCACTGTTCTGGACGGTACTGGGCCTGTTCGGAGCGCTGCCCTTCGCCCTCACCGACACCCTGGACCTGACGCCAGTAGAGGCCGTGTTCGAGTCTGTCTCCGGCCTGACCACTACCGGTGCAACGGTTATTGTGGGCCTGGACGACTTGCCCCAGTCCATTCTTATCTATCGCCAGCTACTGCAATGGTTGGGAGGCATCGGTATCATCGTGGTGGCCGTGGCGGTGCTGCCCATGCTGGGTATCGGCGGCATGCAGTTGTACAAGGCGGAGACGCCGGGCCTGTCCAAAGACAGCAAGCTCACCCCGCGTATTACCGGTACGGCCAAAGCACTGGCCTCAGTATATGTAGCCCTGACCCTGGCCTGCGCGGGCGCTTACTATGCGGTGGGTATGTCGGGATTTGACGCGTTCTCCCATGCCTTATCCACCGTGGCTATCGGTGGCTTTTCCACGCACGACGCCAGCATGGGTTATTTTGAAAGTGACGGTGTTCTGCTGGTGTGCAGTATTTTCATGTGCATTTCCGCAATCAATTTCGGCCTGCATTACATTGCCTGGCGAGGGCGTACGATGGGTGTCTATCGCCAGGACTCCGAAACTCGATTTTTCCTCAGCGTACTCGGCGTATGTATCGCCGTCACCTGTACCTACCTGATGATTACCCACACGCTGGAACCGGGAGAGAGCCTTATCCACGGGATTTTTCAGGCGATTTCTATCACCACAACCACCGGGTTCGCCACCCAGGATTTCGCCGCCTGGCCCTCCTTCTTGCCCATCATGCTGTTGATGTTCTCCTTTATGGGAGGCTGCGTTGGATCCACCGGCGGAGGCATGAAAGCCATGCGCCTGATGTTGATTTACAAGCAGGGTATTCGGGAACTGAAACAACTGGTTCACCCCAACGCGGTCATTCCGCTGAAGGTGGGCAGTCGCCGGGTCGAAGCCTCCGTGGTCAGTGCTGTGTGGAGTTTCTTCGCGGTTTATACCACATCGTTCATTGTAATCATGCTGCTGCTGATGGCCACTGGCCTGGATTTCACCACAGCATTTTCCGCTGTGGCCGCGTCACTGAACAACCTCGGCCCCGGGCTGGGTGAAGTGGCTGCCAACTACAGCTCGATCAGCGAGGTGGCCAAGGGCCTGCTGTGCTTCACCATGCTACTGGGTCGTCTGGAGGTGTTCACCCTGCTGGTATTGTTTACACCGATGTTCTGGCGAATATAGCAGGCCACCCGGTGCGGGCAACTATTTTCCAATACCGCGTTGCTTGCGAACCATCTCATAAGCGGCCTGAATTTCCTGGGAACGCTCGGTCGCCAACTTTATCATATCCTCCGGTACACCCCTGGCGATAAGCTTGTCCGGGTGGTTTTCACTCATCAGTTTGCGGTATGCGCGCTTCAAATCCTTGTCACTGACATCGCGGCTTATACCCAGGGCGGCATAAGCATCGTCAAGACTGGTCCCCGGCTGGGCCGCAAACCCCCCCTCGCCATGAAAGTGTTCCTGCGCCTGAGCCATACGCAACAATTGCTCCAGCTGTGCAATGCCCAGACCCATTAACGTGGCGATACGCACCAGGGCGTCATGTTCGGCGGGGTCGAATTCGTGGTCCGCAAGCGCCACCGAAATGAGGAACAACATCAAGGTTTGTTGCAGCTGGCGCTGGGGGCCGCAGGTCTGTACGAAAGCGGCTACCACCGGTTCAAGTTGGAAATCACTGCCTGACCCCTGCCGGAACAGGTCGATGGCACGTTGGCGCTGTGCGACGCTCAAGCCCATCTGGGTGAATATTTTCTCGGTGTGTTTTATCTCCTGTTTGGAAACCCGACCGTCTGCCTTGGCCAGATAGCCGGATAACAGAAACGTCGTTTCAAAAAAACTGGTCTTGATTCGCTCGATATTTTCAGGCGAACCAAACTGCAGGGTTTTTACCAAACCCTTGTCGAAGCTGTGACCAATCAACACGCCAACAACCAGGCCAACAATGCCCCCGACCAACAGGCCAAGCAGGCCTCCTATCATTTTTCCGTAAATCATGTGCTTCCTTTTCAGGGAAAGCGCGTATTATGCCGCCAAAAGAGGCTGTATAATAGCTGGCTTTTTGCACTGACCTCACAGGCATACCGGTGGCACAAACACACAACAAAATTCTCACATTTCAAGAACTTATATTAAAGTTGCAGCAATTCTGGGCGGATCAGGGCTGTGTGATTTTACAACCTCTCGATATGGAAGTGGGTGCGGGAACATTCCACCCGGCCACTTTCTTGCGTGCACTGGGCCCGGAAAGCTGGAACGCCGCCTACGTGCAGCCCTGCCGCCGGCCAACCGATGGGCGCTATGGGGAAAACCCGAACCGCTTGCAACATTACTACCAGTTCCAGGTCGCCATGAAGCCATCACCGGAGAACTTTCAGGAACTTTACCTGGAATCGCTGGCCACCCTGGGCATAGATGCCACTATCCACGACATACGCTTTGTCGAAGACAACTGGGAATCACCCACCCTGGGCGCCTGGGGTCTGGGCTGGGAAGTCTGGCTTAACGGCATGGAGGTCACCCAGTTCACCTATTTTCAGCAGGCGGGGGGGCTTGAATGTTTTCCCGTAACCGGTGAAATCACCTACGGTATTGAGCGCATCGCCATGTATTTGCAGAGCGTCGACAGTATCTACGACCTGGTGTGGGCCGACGGACCCGCAGGCAAAGTGAGTTACGGTGATGTCTTTCACCAGAATGAAGTGGAGATGTCCCATTATAATTTTGAAGAGGCCGATGTGGAGCATTTGTTCGGCTTCTTCGACCAGTGTGAAAAAGAAGCCCGGCGCCTGGTGGAAAAAAACCTGCCACTGCCCGCCTATGAAATGGTAATGAAAGCTTCTCACACCTTCAACCTGCTGGACGCCCGCCACGCCATTTCAGTCACTGAGCGTCAGCGCTTTATCCTCCGTGTACGGGCTCTGGCCCGGGCGGTGGCCCAGGCTTATTTCAATACCCGTGCAGAACTGGGCTTCCCTCTGGCGAAGGATGCGTTGCGACGGGAAGTTCTGGACCGAATACAAGCGGAGGTTAGGCCATGAGTACAGAAGCATTGCTGGTGGAGCTTGGGACTGAAGAACTCCCCCCCAAGGCGCTCAAGTCACTGGGGCTGGCCTTTCGCGACGGTATTACCGGAGGTCTGCGACAGCGAGAGCTGGACTTTGGTGAAGTGCAATGGTTCGCCACGCCACGGCGCCTGGCTGTACTGATTGCAGAGGTACAACTACAGGCGCCGGACAAGGACATAGTGGTGCTGGGCCCACCGCTGGACCGCGCCAGAGACGCATCCGGCGACTGGACCCCCGCCGCCGCCGGCTTTGCCAAAAAACAGGGGGTGGAACCAGATCAGCTACAGACCATAGATACACCCAAGGGTCCAAGGCTGGGGCTGCGCAGCACAGTTGGCGGCGTTACCGCCAAAGATTGCCTCAACGATATTATCCGGGGCAGCGTGGCGGCGCTACCAATCCCCAAACGCATGCGCTGGAGCGACAGCCGGGTCGAATTTGTTCGACCCGTACACTGGGTGGTGGCAATGCTGGGGCAGAATTGCGACCACGGGGAAATACTGGGTCTCACTACTGGCAACACCACCCGGGGTCACCGTTTCCACAGCAGTGGCACTATCACACTTGATCGGCCCGAAAATTATATCGATGCACTGGCGGATGCCCGGGTGGTAGCCAGCTTCGAGCAGCGCCAGCAAATGATTCGTGACCAGGTTGAAGTAGAGGCCAGCGCGCTGCAGGCAACGGCGGTAATCGACCAGGACCTGCTGGATGAAGTGACCGGCCTGGTGGAATGGCCGGTAGCGCTAACCGGTTCTTTCGAAGAGCGCTTTTTGGAGGTTCCGGCGGAAGCCCTGGTGTTATCCATGAAAGAACACCAGAAGTACTTTCACCTGGTAGACGGGGAGGGCAAGCTCAAGCCCAACTTCATCACCATCTCCAATATAGAAAGCAAAGATCCGGTGCAGGTTATCTCCGGCAATGAACGGGTAATCCGGCCACGGCTGTCGGACGCGGCATTTTTCTTCGAAACCGACAAGAAGACCCCCCTGGCTGACCGTGTGCAGCAGCTGGACAGCATCGTGTTTCAGCAACAACTGGGTACTTTAAGCGACAAAACCCAGCGATTGGTGAAACTGGCCGGTGCACTGGCCGACCGTATCGGCGCCTCTGCGGAGCTTGCTGAGCGTGCCGCCCTGTTGAGTAAAACTGACCTGATGACCGACATGGTGCTGGAGTTTTCTGACATGCAGGGCATCGCCGGGTCCTACTATGCGTTACACGATGGTGAGGCGACGGATATAGCCTCAGCCCTGGCCCAACAGTACTGGCCAAAATTCGCCGGCGATCGCCTGCCGCAGACCCCAACCGGCTGTGCCCTGGGTCTGGCGGACAGGCTGGACACCCTGGTGGGAATATTCGGGATTGGCCAGGCGCCCACCGGCTCCAAAGATCCCTTCGCCCTGCGCCGGGCCTCGTTGGCGGTATTGCGCATAATGGTCGAAGAAAATCTGGACCTCGACTTGCGCGAGTGCCTGGAACTGGCAGCGGCCCAATACCCGGAAAATGTGATTGCCGAGGGCACCCCCGGCCAGGTGTTCGATTACATGATCGAACGCTTCCGCGCATGGTACGAAGAAGAAGAAATTCCACCGGAGGTATTCAAGGCCGTCAGTGCCAGGCACCTCAGCAGGCCCCTGGATATCCAGCGCCGGGTGCACGCGGTATACGCCTTTACCCAATTGCCACAGGCCGCAGCTCTGGCCGCAGCCAACAAGCGTGTTTCCAACATTCTGGGAAAGCTGGACGACCATCACCAATTTGGCGACGTAAGCGCCAACTTACTTGTGGAGTCAGAGGAACAAGCGCTTTCAGAGCAGCTCCAGACATTGACGCAAACCTGCCAGGAGCACCTGGAGAAAGATGAATATACCGAAGCGCTGGCCTGCCTGGCTGGCTTGAGAGCGGCGATAGACGCCTTTTTCGACGGTGTTATGGTAAATACTGAAGACTCGGCGCTGCGCGACAACCGACTCAACCTGTTAAAGGATTTACGCGACATATTCCTGCAAGTTGCCGACATATCCCAGCTAGTTGTCAGCAAATAGCCCATGCCCCTACTAATCCTGGATCGTGACGGTGTTATCAACCGGGATTCGGATAATTACATCCGTTGCGTAGACGACTGGGCGCCGATTCCCGGCAGTATCAAGGCCATTGCCGACCTGTCCCGGGCCGGTTATCGCATCGCTGTGGCCACTAATCAATCCGGGCTCAGCCGGGGGTTTTTCACCCTCGATGACCTGGAAGAAATTCACGCCCTGCTGTGTCGGCAGGTGGAAAAGTACGGCGGCACTATCGAGGGCATCTTCTATTGCCCACACCTGCCCGAGGAGGGCTGTGGCTGCCGAAAACCGGCGACAGGCCTGTTACGGGCGATAGAGCAAGAGCTACAACAGTCGGCACAGGGTGCATTTTTTGTCGGCGACAGTTTGCAGGACCTGCAAGCGGCTAGCGCTTATGGCTGTAAACCGTTACTGGTGAAAACCGGCAAAGGCGTCGACACGCTGGCCAGCTTGCAATCGGATGAAGCAAGCCTCGATTACCCGCTGGAGGTTCCCGTATACCGAGACCTGGCGGACGCCGCTAAAGCTATCCTGGTGTACTGCGGCGGATAAAGTACACGAGGCACCTGATTTCACCAACGCTCCACGGTATGTCCGATCACGCGACATACCTCGATCGAGTTGGCGGATAATTCTCCTCCCATGCCATATATTGATTTAAACTGTCAGGCATCCACAGGGGAGGGACGATGAAGCTCACGGCTGACACATTGATAATCGCGGGCATGGCGTTGTGTGCCGTTGTGTTGATCGGGTTGATGGTGAGTGTCTGGCGGGGTATCGCGGCCAGGCGGGTACTGAGGAACATCCAGAAAAATTTGGCGGATCGGGAAAAAGAGCTGCACACTCTGGTTGCGACTAACCAACAACTGGTGCAGGAATCTCACCAGCGCGACCTGAAAGTGGGCACCCTGGATGCTGAAATTTCCACCCTGAGACACCGCCTACAGGACCGGGAAAGCCACATCGCGCAACTGACCGGCGAGCAACAAAACCTGAATACCAGCCTGGGTCAGCTGCGCGATAGCCTGGCTCGCGCCAGCGCCGATAATCGGGGCCAAGCCGTAGAGCTGGAGCAGACCAGCCTTCAGATGCACGAAAAAGTGGCCGAACTACAATCGTTAAAATCCGAGCTGGCGGCGTTGAGCGCCCGGCACGGCACCGTACTTAACGAGCATACAGAGCTACAAACACAACTGCACGAACGGGAAGACCGGCACGCTGAACAAATAGAACTGTTGAACGAAACCAGGGAGAACCTGAAAAAGGAATTCGAAAATCTCGCCAACAAGATTTTTGAAGACAAAGGCAAAAGCTTCACCACCACCAGCAAGGAGTCGCTGGAAGCCATGCTAAAACCATTCCGGGAGCAAATTAGCGGATTCCAAAGTAGAATTAATGAGGTTCATTCAGAGTCAGTCCGGGGCAACACCGCACTGGAAAAGGAAATACAAAAAGTACTCGATGTAGGCCTGGAAATGAACAGCCAGGCCAGCAATCTGGCAGTGGCGTTAAAAGGCGATAAAAAAACCGCCGGCAATTGGGGTGAGGCCCAACTTGAGCGCACGCTGGAGCTGGCGGGTTTACAGGCGGGCGACCACTATGAATCGCAGGCGGCCTTCAGGGACGAGGACGGCAAGCGGAAGCTGCCCGATTTCGTCATCAAGCTGCCTGACGACAAGAATCTGGTTATTGACAGCAAGGTGTCTCTGGTGGACTACGATAGGGCCATCGCAGCAGGAACCGACGAGGAGCGCACCACGGCTCTCAATGCCCATGCACAGGCGGTACGAAATCACATCGATGATTTATCTTCCAAGGATTACGCCAACCTGCCAGGGATTGGCAGCCCCGATTTTGTATTGATGTTTATGCCTATAGAGCCCGCATATATAGAGGCAATGAAACACACCAAGGACTTATTCAACTACGGCTACAAAAAAGGTGTCATCATGGTGTCACACACTACCCTGATGCCTATTTTGCGCACAGTAGCCAACCTGTGGATGATTGAACAGAGCAATAAGGAAGCCAAGGAAATCGGTAGCAGGGCAGGGGACATCTACAACCAGGTTTGTCTGGTCGCCGAGCGCTTGCACAAATTGGGCAACACCCTAAGAGCAGCGAACAACCACTACAACGACACGGTAAAAGGTCTGGTAGGCAAACAGGGCCTGCACGGCAAGGTCGAACGTTTCGCGCAACTTTCCACCAGGGCGAACAAAGAAATGGCCGCCCTGGAATCCATTCACGACGATATAGAAAATGACCGGCTTGAGTCTGTAGCCGACATTGGCGAGGGCGGGCCTGGCCCCACACTAAATGCTCCAGACTCGACTGGAGGCGTTGAGCGTAAAAGGATAAAAAATGAGGGCGTATGACCAAAACAAGCCTTTAATTGTCATTCATGTACCAAAGGCTGCAGGAACGACGTCAGAGAAAATATTTCAAAAGTGGTACGGCGAGGGGTTTTTGAGGCACTATTTCAACGAACAAACTGGAGAGATGCCTCCTAAATATGATCTTATTCGCATGCATAGTAATAAAAAACCAATATTATTACACGGGCACTTTAATAAGCTCAGAGGTTTTGGGGTCGAAAACTATTATCCCGAGGTAGATCAATTCGTAACCATTCTACGTGACCCATTTGAACTTACACTTTCACATTACTTTTACACAAAAAAAGTTGGCTCAAACTGGAAAGATAAATCACGTATCCCTGATAAAAAACTAGAAGAATTCATAATTAATGCAAAACCCAACATGCTGAATCATTTTCCTAGGGAGGTAACCCAATCCAACTATAAAGAAATAATTGAGGAATATTTTATAGAGATTGGTATTACAGAACGCCTTAGCGAATCTATGAAGTGGATAGCTTATAAGCTCAATTTTCATTACGATGAGACGTTACTAGAGCATAGTAATGCGACAGAGAGAAATGAAAAAATTCCCGGTGATCTTAGAGAAAAATTCGTTGAGAAAAACCAACTTGAATTCAATGTGTATGATTACGCCTTACAAAGATTCACCCAACGAGGCGCTGTACCGGACGGGAATTTATAGCCCCCTGTTTTAGCAATAAATTTCCAACTGGAGCAATAACACGGTATGCAAAATAGACGACTCAATAACAATGTTGGTCACCAGGTTAATTGAAAAGGGATGACCCGTAACATATTGTTTCGTAGTTCCTTACTCCAAATAACGCTGAGAACAAGGCTCAATCAATTTCTCACGATATCTGCACAAATCCGGAGTTTCTCAGCCTTAATGAGGGTACGCTTTGGGGCCAGGAGCTGACGCTCACTGCGGGGGGCGCTCTAAGCACATCCGGTGCCGATTTTTCACATGCTTGTTAGATTGCATCTTTGATAGGACACGCGATTTTGAAAAATACTTCTCCCGAACGCCCCTCGATAACAAAAGTTTCTTCGATCCATACGCCTTGCCACAAATCAAACCACACAGCCTCCCAAATCCGAGAATCTATAATTTTATGGCTCGAAATAACATTTCCAATTTTATCTAGAAATCCCAAGTAGGCGTCGACCCCGCCCTTTTTGAAATGCAACCTAGT